>Ga0255771_1001264_pt1 | contig 27578 bp, 26 predicted proteins | sample 011ome_19_FD_179969 | JGI IMG/M metagenome (GOLD analysis project Ga0255771, IMG submission 179969) | Coastal salt marsh microbial communities from the Groves Creek Marsh, Skidaway Island, Georgia - 011510BT metaG (version 2) | ecosystem: Environmental > Aquatic > Marine > Intertidal zone > Salt...
AGTTTGGCTTTCCTTGATCTTATCTATGAAGGATTGAGGTAATATTTCACCAGTTTCAAAATGCTTGGCAAACAAGGCCAATGCCTCAGGCTGGTAACACCAATTCTCCATAATCTGAGATGGCAATTCCACAAAATCCCAATACACCGACGTCCCCGTCAATGAAGGATAGGTACCCTTGGCCATCATCCCGTGCAGGGCATGACCAAATTCATGGAACAAGGTGGTCACCTCATTAAAGGTCAACAGCGACGGCTTAGTTGCTGTAGGTTTTGTGAAGTTACAGACGATGCTAATGTGCGGTCGTACCTCCGTACCCCCTTCCGCATACATGCTGCGGTAGCTAGTCATCCAAGCACCCGCACGCTTTCCATCCCTTGGGAAGAAATCTGCATAGAATAGACTCAGGAATGTGCCCTCTCGATCAAAGACCTCGTAGGCATCCACATCTTCGTGGTAAACACTCACCGCATCCGTCGGCTTAAACGTCAATCCAAAGAGCTTACCCGCCACTGCAAACGCGCCGTCCAGCACGTTTTCCAGTTGGAAGTACGGCTTCAGCGCTTGGTCGTCTAAGCTCAGTGTCGCCTTTTTCAACTTCTCTGCCCAGTAGCTAAAGTCCCACGCTTGCAAAGGCATTTCAGCGCCCTCACTTGCCGCAAAGTCACTTACCTCGGCCAAATCTTTCTGAGCCGCAGGGGTTGCCACTGTCTTTAGGTGATCGAGAAACTCAAATACCGTCTCTGGCGTTTTAGCCATACGCTTGCTCAAGGTCAAGGCCGCATGGGATTCGAAGCCCAATAAGTTGGCACGTTCTAATCGCAGGTTGACGATCTCGCGAATCACCTCTTCATTATTGTGTTCGTTCGTCTGAGCACCACGCGAAGCGTAAGCCGTATAGAAATGCTTACGCAACGCTGCGTTCTCCGCATATTTCATTACGCTGATGTAGGTAGGCATATCCAGGCCAAGGAGGTAGCCGGTTTTATCTTTTGAAGTGGCCAATTCTGCCGCAGCATCCACCACGTCTTCCGGCAATCCTGCCAGTACCACCAGATCCTCCGTGTGGTATTCAAACGCCTGGGTCTCCGCCAATACGTGCTCCCCAAAAGTCAAACTCAAGGTGCTCATACGCTCGTTCAGCGCCTTCAACCTGTCCCGGTCCGCACCTTGCAACAAGGCCCCGTTGCGCACATAGCCTTCATAGGTCTCCTTCAGCAGTCGTTCCTGCTCCGCGGTCAACCCCTCTTCAGCTTTATCCACTACCGCCTTAATGCGTAAAAACAACGGCTCGTTCAACAAGGTCTGGCTACTGAACGCAGTAAGCTTGGGTGAGAAGCTGCGTGCGATTTCTTGAATCTCGCTATTGGTCTCAGCACTATTTAAATTGAAAAAGCAGCTGCTGATCATATTCAACTCGTTCGTCGAAAACTCCAAAGCCTCCACTGTGTTGGCGAAGGTGGGCAAGTCCAAATTTGCCACAATGGCTTCTTGACGCTGCTCAGCCACCGCGATCCAATGATTGAGGGCGGGTATAAAATGTACTGGAGCTATGGCGGCGAAGTCCAAACTGCCGTGTGCAGTCTGAGGAAAATCAATCAGTGGGTTCATAAGGGCAGTGCTAATTTCTCCTTCAAAGATAACGCGTAGCGCCCGCAATACCTACCTTTGAGCTATGGCAAAAGAACGAGTAAATTGGGCCTTAAGCGGAATGACCTGCGCAGGATGTGCACATAGCGCACACACCATTGCAGAAGGAATGCCTGGCATTTCTCAGGTCCAAGTACGTTACGCCAGCGGCGCCTTCAAAGCGACCGTCGACTGTTCTGTATTCGACCTAGCACGTCTCAAGGAAAATTTGGCCAAAGCCGGGTACGGACTCACCACTGAGTACCGCACACCGCGAGAACGCTTCGCCAGCCAACAGGCGACCTTGAAGCGCAAGCGTAATGAATTAATCCTCGCCACCACCCTAGCCCTTCCCTTGCTTGTGATTGGAATGATGCACCTCATGGCACCGTGGGTGATGGGTGTCCAATTCTTTCTCGCCCTGGCCCTCACCGCCTACTTTGGTCGTCACATCCACAAAAAGGCCTTTCAACTCGCCCTCAACTTCGCCACAAACATGGACACCCTTGTGTCCCTAGGCTCTTTGGTCGCCTTCACCTTTTCCATCGTGGGTTGGATCAACCACCAACACCAGCAGATCTACTTCGAAAGTGCGGGACTCATCATCTATTTCATCCTCATCGGCAAGTACCTCGAGGACCGCGGAAAAGCTTCCAACAGCAAGGCGTTGGCGGAACTCATTGCCCTTCAGCCACAGCAGGCATTGCGCGTGGAAAATGACAAAGAGGAACGTGTACCGGTGGAGGTTTTAGAACTAGACCAATTCATTCGTATCCAACCCGCCGAACGCGTGCCTGTGGACGGCATAGTCGTCGAAGGACATTCTACCATAAACGAAAGTACCTTCACTGGCGAACCTCTACCCGTAGATAAAAAACAAGGTGCCAAGGTTTGGGCCGGCACCCTTAACGGTTCCGGAGGGTTACTGGTCCAAGTGACCCACACCGGCCGCACCAGTGCGTTGGGAAACATTATCGATGCCGTTGTCGAAGCTCAAGGGACGGCCGCACCCATAGAAGCATTGACCGACCGCATATCTAAAATTTTTGTGCCTACCATCCTGGCCCTGAGCTTGGCGACCGGAGTGTTTTGGCACTTCTACTTGGACAGCCCTAAGGCATTGATCTATGCCATAGATGTGCTCGTCATTGCTTGTCCTTGTGCGCTAGGACTTGCTACCCCGTTAGCCATGGTTGCCGCCACAGGCATAGGGAGTAAAAACGGACTGCTGATTAAAAATGTGGCGGCCTTGCAAACGGCCCAAGATTTAAAGTTTGCGCTGTTGGATAAAACAGGCACGTTGACTTTGGGTGCGCCGACGGTCTTAGAAATTAATTGGCCCCAAGAACATTCAGACCAGCAACTTCAGGCCTTGACCGCGCTGAACTCGAAGGGGTCACACCCTTTAAACCACGCGCTCGCAGCACACCTCGACGCCAACAATTCTGCTTTGCTTCACACCATCAAGCGTTTTAAAGCGCTCCCAGGAAAAGGCATTCAAGGAAAGATTGACGGTCGTACCTACTACCTCGGCTCGGCCAATTTCTTCCGCGAAATTTGCAACACCGAACCCCCTACCCTTAGCCAAACCCACGGCCTCTTCTTCACCGATGAAGGCCTACTTGCCACGGTGAGCTTCGAGGACGCCCTTCACCCGGAGGCGCCCGTCCTGATCCAAAACCTCCACGACCTCGGCATTGTACCTATCGTTGCCTCGGGCGACACACCGGCAGCTGTCGCCCAATGCGCCGCGGCCCTCGGCCTCAAATTCCACCACGGCGGCCTCCTGCCACAGGACAAACTCGCCCTCGTACAAGAGTACCAAGGGCGCGGCCGCACCCTCATGCTCGGAGACGGCATCAACGACGCCATCGCCCTGAATGCGGCAGATATAGGAATGTCCATGGCCCACGGTACCGCCGTAGCACAGGAGAGCGCAGATGTCGTTTTGACCCGCGAAGGCCTGCCGCAAATACCCCAATTCTTTGTCCTCAGCCAACTCACCATGCAAACCATCAAAGGCAATCTCTGGTGGGCGTTCGGCTACAACATCATTGCCATTCCCATTGCCGCCGGCGCCTTCTCGGTGGCTTACGGCCTAGAATTAACCCCAATGATGGCAAGTATTGCCATGAGTTTTAGTAGTTTAGGAGTAGTGGCCAATTCGCTGCTTATGCACAACAAATCCCTATCAAAATGACCGTACATTCAAAAATCAATTGTGGCGGATGTATCGCCAAAGTAAATACCGACCTGAACGAACTTCTTGGAGAAGGAAATTGGTCCGTGGATACTTCCTTGCCTAATAAACCATTGACCTTCTCAGACGACGTAGATGTGGACGATGTCCTCGACGTACTTGAGAAGCACAACATGATCGCCGACTGATGCACATTGCCTTTGTGGCACGAAAAACCCTGTATAGCCAACCCGGCGGAGATACAGTGCAGGTGGAGCAAAGTGCAACAGCACTGCGCCGCCAGGGTCACAATGTCAGCATAATTACCTCCGGCGCATCCTTGCCGGACAACATCGACGTACTACACGGTTTCAACCTCGGCCGACCCGCCGATCTACTGCCCTACTTCACCTCCTTTCCAGGAAAGAAAGTCCTGAGCAGCATCTATGTAGATTACGCATTGGCCGATTCCGTTCGATTCCCCCTCCTCTACAAACTCTTAGGCAAGCACGGACTAGAACATATGAAAACGATGGCCCGAGCCGTAAACGGCTCGGACCGATGGCCGGGCCTCGCCTACGCGCTGCGCGGACAGCGCCGAAGCGTGCAAGCCCTGCTCAAACACACCCACACGGTGCTCACCTCCTCCGATAGCGAGGCCCGTCGCCTCGAACAAGATTTTGGCGCGTTGCCGAAGACCATTACCGTACCCTTGGGCGTGGCAGACGAATTCCTCACACCACCGAAGGAAGGTTCGAAGGAAGGCATATTGATGCTCGGTAGGTTGGAATGGCTGAAGAACCAAAAGACGGTCATTCAATGGGCAAGCAAGCACCATTGGCCACTGACGGTCGTGGGAGATGCCAATAAAAATCAACAAGGGTATTACCGGGAATGCAAAGCCGCGGCCGGCCAGACCATCACATTCTTACCACACACGAGCGGGGAGAAGCTGCTGGCCTTGCTGGATTCCCACAAACTGCTTGTAGTCCCCTCCCATTTCGAATCCTTTTCGTTGGTCGGCTGGGAAGCTGCGGCAAGTGGCATGAAGGTGCTGTTTAATGAGGTAGCGGATATGAAAGAAACCCTCGCGCCCATTGGTGAAGGGCTGGATTTTTCAGACGAAGCTGCTTGTACATTGCGCATACAAGAAGCCTTGGCCGAACCGGTGGACATAAAAAAATCCCAAGCCCTGCTCGAGAGCAGATCTTGGGATCAAATTGTGATGCAGATTCTAGCAGCGTACGCTTAACTAGCGCATTTTTTCCATTTCCTTTTCGTAGGTCTCTTTGAACTTCTCATAGTTGTAGTCCACCATGATCTTGTCGTTCTTGCTCAAGGCCTTATAGTAATCTTTGACAATTTTTTCACCGTCCAATTCTATGGCGATGTAGTACTTGAACTTTCCGCTTGAAGCCACTTGAGTTACTCGGTCACACACTACAACCGCACCGCTGATGCGCTCGTCGATGACCGTGCGAGAGTTTTCTTCGAAGCGCTCCAACACCTCTTCGATGTTGTTCATCTCTGTACTCTTCACGTAGTTATCGGCCACGACTTTCATCGTGCTGTTCACCATTCCTGCAAGCTCGGTACGTGCGTTGCTCAAGGCTTTTTTCTTGGCCACATTCATGTCCGCGCTCTCGCCGAAGCTATATACACGGAATGTTTTTTTGTCGCTCTTGAATTCTGAACAAGGCAATACTTGCTCAATCTCTCCCTTAGGCACTTTGGTTTTTGAACCACAGCTCGCCAGCAACATACTCGCGCTAACCGCTGCCACAAATAGTACTCTCGCTTTCATAATAAAACGGTGTTAATTGATAATAGGTAGGTTAAGGTACGGAGTCCTTCATAATACGAATCCAAAAGGTATGCCAAAATTTACTTACGGCCTTTGAAGCGCTGCTTCTCCTGCTCCGCGGCGAAGAATTCGAGGGCGCGCTCTACTTGGAGATCGACCTTCTTTAAGCGCTTGGTGGAATGGCAAATGGTGCGCTTGCGACCGTCCGTCATGCGCGCCCAAACCTCAGCCACGATAGGGTCTTGATCCAATAATGCGAGCAGTACTTCCGGGATCTCCACCCCGAGCGGATTGGGGTCTTTGAAGATTTCAATAGCGACCTTTTCGCCTGCCATCAGGCCAAGGTTTTTCATATGGGCCTTGCTCACCATCATGCATCGAATACCTGGGGAATGGGTATTGAGGCCACATTGAATGTCGCCCTGTCCATTGATGCGCAGGACCACGCGGGTGCGGGCGCCTTTGGGAAAATTGGCCACCACCTCATTAGAAATACAAACCACGTGATGTGGCATATTGGGAAACATTCGGTCGATGAACGCCGTATCGCTGTGCAGCAACTTCATTACCAAGGAGAAGTGAAGGCCGTGTCAGTCAAAAACTCCGTATCGGTGAAGGTGTTGAGGAAGTTGATCAGGCCTTGTTTCTGCGCATCGGACCAATTTCTTCCTAGACCCGCCGCCTTCATATTTGGATCGATGGTCGCACTTGGATGCCCGCCCATATTGTAGAATTCCACTACCTCAGCGAGCGTCTGGAATCTGCCGTCGTGCATGTACGGGAAGCTGTATTCCACATTGCGCAAGCTCGGAATCTTGAACAATCCTCGGTCGTCGGGATCACTCGTCACTGCCTCACGGCCATCGCCCACCTCATAGGTACTGTCTAATCCGTTGTTCGTGAATTGCAGCAAGCCAAAAGCACCCATCTGGTAGCCCGTGGCGGCCAAGCCGTGGCAATGGAAACAATCGCCTTGTTCGTTATTGTAGATATCAAAGCCAAGCTGCTCGCTGGCAGTAAAATTGTAGGTGCCTTGGAGGTACTGGTCGAACTTGCTGTTGCCGGTGATGAGTGTACGAAGGAATTGGGCCAAGGCCTTAGCCGCGTTGTCCTGGTTGATGGCGTTCTCCCCAAAGGCCTCCTCAAAGAGTTTTACATAGGTAGGATCTTGTTCCAATTTCTCTATGACGTTCGGCCAAGTTTCGTGCATCTCGATAGGATTGATCACCGGCTCCAACACCTGTTCCTCCAAGGTCACTGCTCGACCGTTCCAAAAGAAGAACTTCTGCCATGCGAGATTTGAAAGAACCATTGCATTCATCTCTCCCGTGATTCCATCGATGCCCGTGCTATAGGCCGTGGGCTCAGCGAAGTTGCTCTCTTGCAAGTGACAACTGGCACAGCTCTGGCTATTATCCCCAGATAAACGCTCGTCAAAGAACAAATGGCGTCCTAGTCTAGCTCCTTCCACAGTCATTGGATTATCCGCCGGAATTTGTGGCGCAGGGAAGTGATCTGGATACTGAAGGGCTAAGGGAGTAGGTTCAAAAGTCGGTTCCGGTCCCCCACAGCTCGCTGCAAGCAACCAAGGCAATACCAACACTATGATTTTACTCTTCTTCATCCTTTTGTATGCCGTCTCCATTGTATTGCGTGTAATTCTCGAAACGTTCGATGACTTCGCGCATATCTTTAGGTATAACGCTTTCGAAGAACTGGAGTTCACCGGTGACCGGGTGAGTAAATCCTAAACTCTTCGCATGTAGCGCATGTCGGGGACATGCCTTGAAGCAATTCGCAATGAACTGCTTATACTTTGTAAAGGTAGTACCCTTTAAAATCTTATCGCCGCCGTAGCGCTCGTCATTGAACAGCGGGTGACCGAGGTACTTCATGTGCACCCGGATTTGGTGCGTACGCCCCGTCTCTAATCGGCAACTCACCACTGTAACATATCCAAAGCGCTGCAAAACCTTGTAATGGGTCACGGCATGCTTGCCTTCGGTGCCATCTTCGAAGACGGCCATTTGTAATCTATCGCGTAAACTACGTCCGATGTGACCGGTGATGGTTCCTTCATCTTCCTTGACATTCCCCCACACGATGGCCACATATTCGCGGCGCGTGGTACGGTCAAAGAACTGCTTGGCCAAATGGCTCATCGCATGCTCGGAGGCGGCCACTACCATCACCCCTGAGGTATTCTTATCGAGGCGGTGGACCAAACCAGGACGTTCCTCCCCGCTCTTGCCTACCGGCAAATTCTCCGCGAGGTAGGCCAAGCCGTGCACTAAGGTACCCGAGAAGTTTCCGTGCCCTGGATGACATACCAATCCCGGCTGCTTGTTAATTACGATGACGTGCTCGTCGCGGTGCAATATATCGAGCGAGATTTCTTCCGGAATGAGTTCGTATTCGCGTGGCGGCTCTGCCATCACGATGGCGACTTCATCACCGGGTTTGACCTTGTAGTTTGATTTTACCGGCTGACCGTTGACATGGATAGCACCAGCATCGGCCGCTTTTTGAATGCGGCTGCGCGAGGTATCCTCCAAAAAGTTGAAGAGAAACTTGTCGACACGCAAAGGGTTTTGCCCCTTCTCGGCAGTGAAGCTGTGGTGGACGTACAAGTCGTCTCTTTCCTCTTCGTCGTGCTGATCCGTAGAGTCTACCATTAGTACTTCATCCATTTTGTGCGCCAGAATTGGTCGCCTTGAATAATCTCCATAACGTACGCCCCAGCCGCTAAGGTGGAAATGTCCAGAGAGGTGCGTGGAGTGCTGCGTTGTTCTATCAAAACTCTGCCGTCCATTCCTACGATGCGAACGATCATATCGCCTTCTCCGTAAGATTCAACATTAAGTTGCGTTGTCGCCGGGTTAGGATAGAACCTAAACTCGCCTCCGTCTACACAAATGGGTAGTTTCATGTTTGCCGGATGATAACGGAAATACGGCCGCATAATGAGTGTTCCTGTTTCGAGTGAGGGGTACCAATTAAATCCATCACCGTAATATCTCGGCATGTTATTCGGCAATGCGCGGTGGCGGTCTAAACCCACATATACCGTGCTCTGCGTACTCATATCCACATAACCGATCCACACGGCATTGTAGGCACTGATATCTAAGGCAGAATCTAAAGAATAAGGAATCACATCACCGATGTTCCAGCCTCGCATACCTTCGTAGGTAGAGTCGGAAATATAGAGGAGTTGGCCTGGAGCGTCGCCGCTGTCCGCAGGCGCCCACACGGCAATCTTAAATGCGTTATTGTCGTCCTCGAAAGTGATGAAGTTGAACGCCACGCCCTTCAATGAATCTGAATTCCCCAATCCGCCAGTGATAAATTTCTGCGCCACGCGCGAGCCGATGACGTTCTCAATTCCATAAGCTCGCTCGGCCGTACCATCGTCAAGTGCGAGGTAGTTGTCCAGTTCCAATCTTCCGCGCACGGTATCATTCGAACGAAGCCCCGCTGCAGAACCGTCAAACCATACCTTAGTCTCCACCACAGTGGGTCCGGTAAGCGTTCCCAAGGCTGCGCCCGGCACGGCAATATCGAAGGTTTGGTCTTGATCGTGTTGGGTATTGGTGATCACGGGAACCGCAGTCAATTGCTGGACCAAAGAGCCGTTCTCAAACCAGCGGTATTGCCCTAAGTTCAAACTCCATCCTCCCGAAGGAACGGTGCCCATACGTCTGTAGGTAAAGGTCAGAGAAGAAGGACGATTGGCCAGCGAGTTGCTCATGTCCAACCACCACGGCCAAGAGGTGTAGCTCTTGTTCCCGATAAGCAGGGGATGCGCACGGGCAAAGGCAGGTTCAGTAACGATGGAATCTGCCGAGTTGCGGTCTTTGTCCAGCTGTACGTAATCTACATTCCAAATATCAAAGGCACCGCCGCGTGCGCCATAGGCTGCGATGCGGAAGCGGAAACCTTTTTGGAGATAATTGGCTCCTTGGATAGGAATCATCGCCGTGCGGAAAGCATCGGCACTGCTCACTCCCTTGGCTCCCCACGCGTAAGACCATTGGCCGTTTACCGGCGAATAAAATTGGACCACCAAACTATCCGTAGGACTAGGCACCTCGCCCAAACCGGCGCGTTGGTACTGGAACGACAACCACACGTTGTTCATGCCTTGCAAATTCAAGTAGTTCGACGTCAGCACATCCGCGAGCGTATCACTATTTGTACTGCCAGGCACATAGGGCTTACCAAATTCATTGCAACCATCGAAGGTGGCTACACCTACCGAGTTCTGGTATAACGGCAAGGCATCATTGATCCAAACATTAGCATCGCTCCACAAGGCTGGATTTGGCGCACCACTTCCACGAGAGAAATCATCGACAATGGGCGGCAATATGGTATCGGTTGTCTCTATGCCATCAGTGGACATGGAAGCGCCACTAGCCCAAGGAAGTGTTACCTCCTGCACTTGGGCAACAGCGGGGCTCATCACCCAAAGGGACAGCAATAGTTTGAGGTACTTCATGAATTACAGGTTCGTGGTATCTGAAGGTTCTTGGACGGGCGTGGGCGCCTCTGAGGTCAACCATAAGTCGACCGAGCTTCCTGCAAGCACCATCATATCAGCTCCAAATACAGGGTACTGTCGGTTAACGAATACCTCGAAAGAATCTTGTACGTCGTCGGTATAGGTCACGGCGCCTAAATTTAAACTGTAGGTCATCAAGGCTTGCTTGGCTTGGTCTAAGCGCAATCCCATCAGATCGGGTAAATACATCTCCGCATTGCCTTGGCCACCGCTGACGTACAAGGTGAAATGTGATCCTGTGGGATACAAAGCTTGCTCTTCAGCAACAACCCCTTTGGCGTCTACGACTTTCAACACCAAATCATGGCTCAAATCTGGCACGAGCACGAGGGAGTCGACGACCATGCCCTTTTGTTTGAACTTGGCGGTGACGTACCCCACTAATTGGTCTTTATAATTTGGCAATGGATACTTTGGAAGCTTTGACGGGTTCGTACTCAGCATGAGTTTACGGCCCAATTTTACTTGCGCAAACGCCTCCGGGAACAGCTCCACCACGGCACCTTCCGCCACACCTGGCACATAATGCGTGCTATCGATGACTTCAAAAGTCAGTCCCAGTGAATCAATGATTTGGGCCGCCTCTTCTAAGGCCATCAAACGAACGTCCGGCACCTGCACTGTCTTGCCGTGTTGCGTCGTGCGATTCATCCAGAACAACACGCTTCCACCCACTATAATCACAAACAAGCCGCCGAAGAGCACTGTCTTCAAAAAAAGCTTGGTAAAAAGGAATTTGATCCACTGCTTCATGAGGTAAAGATACTTTTTTGGACCCTACCGAAGAAGCCTCCAAAGCATTACATTTACACTAATACAAATCCCTATGAAAACAGTCGTTGTTCTTGCCGGTGGATATTCCACTGAACACCATATCAGCCTCGCCTCCGGGCGTACTGCGGAGGCCGCTTTTATCGAAGCGGGATACAAAGTACTCTTCGTTGTTTTGAAGAAAGACGGATTTTGGTTGGAGGACCAATTAATCAAGCTCACCGACCTCGGCGCCGACTTCGTTTTCAACATTATCCATGGCACCCCTGGTGAAGACGGACACATCTCAGGAATGCTGGAAGTTTTCGGCATCCCCCACAGCACCTGCCCCACCTTCCAAAGCGCGCTGACTTTCAACAAGGCGCGCTGCAACCAAATCCTGCGTACCGCCGGCTACGATGTCCCCAAAGGACAGCTCTTTGCCCAACTGCCGGACCTCGACCTTTTCAACACTTGGAACTTCCCAGTATTTGTGAAGCCGAACCGCGCCGGATCTAGCTTTGGCGTCACTCGCGTGGAAGCCACGGAAGAACTCGAAGCTGCCTTTAATTACGCCTTCTCCGAGGACGATGAGGTCCTAGTGGAAGAGGGCGTCATAGGAACGGAAGTAGGCTGTGGTGTACTTCGCTACAACGGCGAACAACCAGAGGCCATCGCCATCACCGAAATCGTCCCCACCGATGCCAAATTCTTCGACTACAAAGCCAAATACGAAGGCAAGAGCCAGGAAATAACACCCGCTCGAATCTCAACCGAGGTCGCTGAAAAAATCAGTGAAATTTCAGCGTCGGTGTACGACCACCTCAAGCTCGAAGGCATCGTACGTATCGACTTCATCCTCACCGCAGCGCTGCAACCCGTAATGATAGAAATCAACAGCATACCGGGACTCAGTCCAGCAAGCATCATTCCGCAACAGATTGCACACAGAGGATGGAAATTGAGTGAGGTCTTGGCCCAATTGGCCGAAGAATCCATCGCCAGAACCCAAGCCAAAAAGATTGGCTAACTTCGTACCATGTCTAGAATTGCTCTCTTTCCCGGATCGTTCGACCCCATCACCTTGGGGCACGTAGATATTATCGAACGTGCCGTTCCCCTTTTCGACGAGATTAAAATCGCCGTAGGAACCAACAGTGCAAAAAACTACCTCTTTTCACTCGAGCAACGTGTTCAATGGATCGAGCAGACCTTTGCACACGAACGCAAAGTCAGTGTCATTACTTACGAAGGCTTAACTGTTGATTTTGCCCGGGAGCAAGGGGTCCAATTCTTATTGCGCGGCCTGCGCAACCCAGCAGATTTCGAATTTGAAAAGGCCATTGCTCAAGCCAACCGCGAAATGGTACCGGATTTAGAAACTGTTTTTCTTCTCACCAGCGCACGTTACGCCTACATCAGCTCGAGCATCGTTAGAGAAGTCTACAACCACGGCGGTTATTTCCATAAATTCGTTCCCGCAACCGTCCAACCTTAAGCTTCCTCGATAAATTTTTCGAAGGTTTCTGTTAGACTATTGTACGTCGGCAACTCTTCCATGCGCTTCTTTAACAATGCCGGCGTTGCCCAATACACCGCCGAAATACCCTCTTCTTTCTGAGCCTTGAGTTTCTTAGAATAATCCGTCACCATGGGATACCAATAGGTCGTCTTGAGCATGTATTCCCCTTTGTCCGGATAGCAATGGTAGGTGCGAACGGCTGGACCGGTAATCTTGCACCGCTTTACACGGCATTCTTCTTGCACCTCACGAACGGCACATACTTCCACGGTTTCCTTAGACTCTAGTTTGCCTTTAGGCATGTCCAATTTTCCGTTGCGTTCAATAATAAGCAACTCACCGGCCTCGTTGCGCACCCAACCCCCTGCAGCAATGACGCGCTGATGTAAGGTCATGAAATAAGCCCAGAACACATGATCCTGTCCTATCTCGAAGGTCCGAGTTTCCGATCCGTTATAGCATTCTTTCAACCAGCGTTTTACACTTTTCAGTGTAAGTAACATGTTGATAAAATCAGGGGCTTCATGGCCCGGAACCGGCACCAAAATGGCGCCCCTAATAAAAACTTTCACGTAATTTTGCAGCATGATACAAAACAAACAAGTGGCGCTCAAAACAGCTGAGAGCCTATTGCAAATTAAAGCAATCAAATTACAACCGGAAAACCCATTTACATGGGCTAGCGGATGGAAAAGTCCAATTTATTGTGATAACCGACTAACCTTAAGTTTCCCCACCATTCGCAACTTCCTGAAAATTGAGTTTGCGAAGCAAATTGAGGAGATCTACGGAAAACCAGATTACATCGCTGGTGTAGCCACTGGAGCTATCGCCATCGGCGTGCTTGTCGCTGAATACATGGGCGTTCCCTTCATCTATGTTCGCGACAAGGCCAAAGGCCACGGCCGTCAAAATCAGGTCGAAGGTTTCTTTGAATCCGGGAGCAATGTGGTTGTCATTGAAGACCTTGTATCTACAGGAGGCTCTTCTCTAAAAGCCGTCACTGCACTCAAAGAAGCCGGCGCCCGAGTATTGGGAATGTTGGCCATCTTCACCTATGATTTTCAAGTCGCCAATTATAATTTCGAGGAAGCAGGCGTTCGCTTGAACACCCTCAGCGACTACCACCACCTATTGGAGCAAGCCGAAGCACAAGGTTCTATTCTACCGGAGCAGTTGGATTTGCTCAAAGAATGGCGAGTAGACCCTTCAAGCTGGGGACAATAATTACTTCAAATAAGGATTCACCCATCTAACGGTATCGAGGTCATAATGCACCACGGTACCGTTTTTTAATTCTAGACCCAAGTGGCCTGAAGACTGCACATGTGCCACTCTAGCCTCAAATTGCGACCCATCTACCTCGTAGAATTGCCACTGATCGCGACCCCATAATAATTGGTCGTAGCGCTTTCTTAACGCAGCAACATAACCAAACTCGATGGCCTGCGGCCGCAAAGCCGCCATAATCTCCTGAACCCAATGCATCACATCTGCCTCCGCGCCGAGGGTCTCCATGGAAATACTACGCGCCAGATCCATGTGCGATGTACGCACATTCATCCCCAAACCCAAGACCGAGCTCTTAATGCCCGAAGCGCCCCAATGATTCTCAATGAGCATACCGCCTAATTTTCGATCGCCCACCATCAGATCGTTAGGCCATTTAAACGTGACTTTTTCGGGGAGGATAGCAGATAATCGGCCACAAACCCACCTATTGATATCGAAACTCTCCTTCACCGGAAGGGGCCACCGCAATAAAACCGACAAAAGCACCGAATTTCCTGGGGTATCGTGCCACTTTGACACACCTCGTCCCTTACCTTTGTCTTGAGAAGCCGCGACCACAGCGCTAAGGTGCGCCATATCAGGGTTTTCTTGTAATTTACGCCTTAATTCCAGCTGTGTGCTGTCGACGCTTTCGAGCCAATAAATAGTCTCCATATCCGACATTAGGGCCTGTTTTATTGCTTGTGCCGAAGATGGCATATGTTTTGGTAATTTAAGCACAAATAGAACATTCATGTATCAAAAACCCGAAGCCTCTTCGGAGCTCCTTAAAAAATTTGTGGTGGACGGCCTTCAAGAGATCAAAGGTGAGAACATCACTATCATGGACCTACGTGATATTGAAAATGCAGTAACGGATTTCTTCGTCATCGCAGAAGGAAATTCCAACACTCAAGTAAATGCTTTGCAAGAAAGCGTGCACAAAATGGTCCGTGAAAACGTTGGAGATAAACCATGGCATGTAGAAGGCCGTGAAAATGCCGAATGGATTTTGATGGACTACGTCAATGTGGTGGTTCACATTTTCCTAAAAGGCATCCGCGAATTCTACGATTTAGAAAGCCTATGGGGAGATGCAGAAGTGCAAGTACTAGAAAACTTATAACAGCATAATGGCCGAGAATCCTAACCAAAAACAAATTGACAAGCTGAAAAAACAGTTTGCCAAAAACGCCAACGACAAAAAAGGCGGTGATCCCAAGAAACCAAAGAGTCCCCTCTTCGGCTTCTACTGGGTGTATATCGCAATCTTTGCCCTATTCATCGGGATGCAAATCTTCAGCGCGGTAAGCTTTAGTGCCAAAACCTCAAACTACCAGGAGTTTGAATCCGCATTAGAATTAGGCGATGTCGATCGCGTAAAGATCATCAACGAGAAAAAGGTCCAAGTCTTTATCAAGGAGGAGGCACTAAAAGTTTCGGAGCGCTACGAAGAAGTACGTAGCTCAAACTTGAGTGAAGAGATTAATCCGGGTCCACACTACATCTTCGAGATGCCTTCACAAGCATTCGAAGACCGCATCAAAGATTACTACAGCATGCATCCCGGCGAAAAACAAATCGCCGTGAATTACGAAACCCAAGACAACTTTATGGGCGATATCATCTCTTGGGTACTGCCACTTGTGCTTATGATTGCCGTATGGATGTTCTTGATGCGTAGAATGTCGGGAGGCGCGCCAGGAAGCGGTGGCGGAAGTCAGATCTTCAACATAGGGAAATCACGCGCCAAGGTATTCGACAAGGATACGGAGGTGAAAACGACCTTCAATGAAGTAGCCGGGATGACCGGAGCAAAGGAAGAGGTACTTGAGATCGTAGACTTCTTGAAAAACCCGAAAAAATACACTGAGCTAGGCGGTCGCATCCCCAAAGGAGTGATGCTCTCAGGGCCTCCGGGAACTGGTAAAACCCTACTTGCCAAAGCCGTAGCTGGCGAGGCGAAGGTGCCGTTCTTCTCACTCAGCGGTTCAGATTTCGTGGAGATGTTTGTAGGTGTCGGTGCCTCACGTGTACGCGACCTTTTCAAACAAGCGAAAGAAAAATCGCCATGTATCATTTTCATCGATGAGATCGATGCCATTGGCCGTGCCCGTGGCAAGAACAACTTCACCGGAGGTAATGACGAGCGAGAAAACACCTTGAACCAACTCTTGACAGAGATGGACGGTTTCGGCACCAACGAGCATGTGATTGTCATGGCGGCCACCAACCGTGCAGATATTTTAGACCGCGCCTTGATGCGTGCGGGTCGTTTCGACCGCATCATCTACGTGGACCTTCCAGAGTTGAACGAGCGTGAAGATATCTTCAAGGTTCACCTCAAGGGCATCAAAACGGACGACACCGTTGATGTAAAGCTATTGAGCAAGCAAACGCCAGGTTTCTCCGGGGCAGATATTGCCAACGTATGTAATGAAGCTGCATTGATTGCGGCGCGCAAAGGCAACAAGCAGGTAGGCAAACAAGATTTCTTGGATGCCGTCGATCGCATCGTGGGTGGATTGGAAAAGAAAACCAAGATTATTACACCACAAGAGAAAAAGGTCATTGCCTACCACGAGGCGGGTCATGCAGCGGTGAGCTGGTTGCTCGAGTATGCTGCCCCACTAGTGAAGGTGACCATCGTTCCGCGTGGTCGCTCTCTGGGAGCTGCTTGGTACCTACCGGACGAGCGCCAAATCACTACAACAGAGCAAATGCTTGACGAGATGGCTGCGACCATGGGAGGTCGTGCTGCAGAACATGTGGTCTTCGACAAAATCTCAACCGGCGCATTAAGTGACCTAGAAAAAGTGACCAAGCAAGCCCGTGCTATGGTAACCATCTACGGTTTAAACGACGAGCTTGGGAACATTACCTATTACGACAGCCAAGGCCAGAGTGAATACATGCAAAAGCCGTATTCAGAGACCACCGCGGAGAAAATTGACAAAGAGATCAGTAAAATCATCGAAGGTCAGTACCAACGTGCGATCGAGTTGTTGCGTTCGAATAGAGAAAAATTGGACCAATTAGCCCAACTGCTTCTCGACAAAGAAGTCATCTTCAAAGAAAACGTCAAGGAAATCTTTGGCCCACGTCCGTGGGATAAGGAAGAAGAAGTGGTTGAAGAAGCCGTTGAAGCCGAAGTTGATGAGGCCGAAGCACCTGCCGAAGAGGCTTCTGCTCCTGCGCAAGCAGAGGAAGAATCTCCTGCAGCGGAATAAGCACTTGTAAATAAGAAAGATAAGCCGCGCCCGATGGGCACGGCTTTTTTGTTGATAGCTCGAGGGCGTCGCGGTGGTTATTTGAAATCCACACCTTATTTTTGATCTATATCTACGCTATGGCCCGTCAAAAAGGATTTTTCTCAAAGCTCAAAAGCAGCCTCTTGGGTTCTTCATCTGCACAAGAAGAAGAGCGTGGAAAATTTGCCCCCAAAGAAGAACTTCCTTTAGACGAGAAATTCGTGTCCCAATTCACCGAAGGCGGTGGTAATTTCATGTACTGCACCTCGAAGGAGGATGCCATAGAAGAGCTTGAATTGTACGCCCAGGAACAAGGATGGAAGGGATTGTTCATCGCTACGCCTGCTTTGGCAGATTGGGCCAATAGTACAAAACTCACGGCCACCTTTGAAAACGACGGTCACTATGCTGTGGTTATGACCGGTTGTGAAGCACTTATCGCCTTTAACGGTGGCATTATGATCCACTCACACCATACGGGCGGGAGAAAATTGGGCGACCTGCCCCAGCACCATGTGCTCATCGCCTATACCTCTCAAATCGTAGCGAATTTGCGAGACGGCATGACCGCCATCAATCAAAAATACCGCGAACAACGCCCTAGTAATATCTCTGTCATTCGTGCACCGCACGACCAAGCAGTGGAATTGGCTTCAGCTGATCCGAACAAGGGACGTACGGTTTTCTTAATTCTTATTGAAGACGAAGCCTGATGGGAAAACGCGCACTGTTTGGACTCATTTATGCCGGTGGCCTCATCGGTATTCTAGGCTTCACGCCCTACGGCACCTACATGCTCGCTTTCTTCACGTTGTTGTTGCTGAACGAAGTGGCACGCATCCTTGATGTGCAAAGTAGGTTGCCCTTATTGACCTTCACATCCCTGTTTTTGATTGGAGGCGCCGTTGGAAATTGGGGCAGGCCAGAAGAGATTATCAGCTCCACCCTAGCCATAGGTATCATGATGGTATTGGCCTTGTTACGCGCGGAGCGTCCGGCGCATGAAATGCGCCGGGGTTTGTTTGCGTTGGCCTATGTGTTCTTGCCCATGGCTTTAATTATTCAATCTACGCGAGACTTTTCAGAACTTACCTTGTTCATTTTCACGATGATATGGGCATCAGATACCTTCGCCTATCTGGCCGGACGTTCGTTTGGAAAGCGCCCATTCGCACCAAAACTCAGCCCCAAGAAAACCATTGAAGGATTTGCAGGCGGCGTCGCAGGTACCATTATTACGGGATTTGCTGTCAATCATTATTGGGACCTGTTGGATGTGGATGTAGCACTGGCTTTGGCGGCTGTAGTTTCTATTACCGCCCCCTTTGGAGATTTAGTCGCTTCCTCGTTAAAACGCGAAGCAGATGTCAAAGATTCCGGTGTATTTTTGCCGGGTCACGGCGGGGCTTTGGATAGGTTAGATAGCTTCCTGACTGCAGCACCCATCGCGATACTCATTTATCAATACACGATATGAAACTACATAGAGAAGGTAAAGGTACCCTAGCCGTTGTTTTCCTCGCATTGGTCATCCTTAATAGCCTTGTGCAATGGGCCACGGAATTGGCCTGGTTAGAATTATCAGTCCTTGCCTTGAGCATTGTGCTATATGCCATTGTGCTGCAATTCTTCCGCAATCCTACGCGCACCATCACCATCAATCCGAAAGGCATGCTTTGCCCTGCGGACGGAAAGGTGGTGACCATTCAGGAAGTATTTGAAGATGAGATTTTAAAGGACAAGTGTATTCAAATATCTATTTTCATGTCGCCGTTCAATGTGCACGTAAACCGCTACCCATTAGGCGGTAAAGTAACCGATGCCATTCATCACCCAGGCAAATTCCTAGTGGCATGGCACCCGAAGAGCTCCACGTTGAACGAACGCACTACAGTAGCTGTGGAGAATGAAAACTGGGGCAAGGTGGTCTTCCGTCAGATTGCTGGTGCGGTAGCGCGACGCATTGTAATGTATGCTAAACCAGGCGATATGGCTGCCCAAGGTTCGGAATTTGGATTCATCAAATTCGGTTCTCGTGTGGATCTATTCTTGCCGCTGGACAGCGACATCAAGGTCAAAGAAGGTGATGTTGTGAAGGGCGGTATAACCGTGCTTGCGACGCGTAACGCCTAAGCTTCCAAATCTTTTACCCACGCCAATACCAAATCGAATTGTTCGGCTTTGGTAATATCGCTATTGTCTAAGGTTCGAGCATCCGATGCTGCTATTAACGGAGAATCTACGCGCTCCATATCCGCCTTATCTCTAGACTGTAGGTTTTCCAATACCTCAGCAACAGTCCAATGTTGGCCTTTGGCTGCGAGTTCCTGTTGGCGGCGTTCGGCACGTACCTGATCTGAGGCCGTCATGAAGATTTTCAATTCTGCATTTGGAAAGACCACAGTGCCAATATCGCGGCCGTCCATGACTACCCCACCATCGCGGCCCATGGCTTGTTGAAGTGCAACTAAATGTCTGCGTACCGGCACAAGCTTAGCGACATGGCTGACCACATTGCTCACCTCCATGGTACGAATTTCTTCTTCCACGCGTTCGCCGTTCAAATGAGTGGCATTCACTCCCTGCGCATCCAGTTCAAAGGAAATCTGTACCTCAGGCAAGGATTGATTGATCTCATCCTCTTGGCAACCTGTATCTGCATTGACCCAATGGTTTCTCAAGGCATATAGGGCCACCGCTCGATACATTGCGCCAGAATCCACATAGATATAGCTCAAAGCTTTGGCCAATTCCTTTGCCAGGGTACTCTTACCCGTGGAGCTGTGTCCGTCGATGGCTATGGTCAGTGATTTTGGCATGCTCAGGTATTAGAATTTCAGGCTCAAAGATAGGGTATTCATGCGCCCGGCCACGCTGCGAAGTTCGTTCGCGAAGTGGAGGTGAAACTTGTTGAAATACAGACCTGCACCTAGGCTGAAACCTCCACTTGTGCGGCGATCTGGCAAACTCATTTCGTATTGACGACGGAAATTATAGCCCAGCATCAAGTGCAGCCGGTCTGTGGGCAAGAATTCCAGAGAGCCGCTGGCGTGGCGGAGCGCCAGGTTGAGCATACTCATGTCGAGTTGTGTGGTGGCGCCCGTTACGGGGTCCACGCTCACTAGGTTTGGATCGTCGTAGCCCAAGTTTGGGCGTTGGAGCTGGTCGATAACGAAGGTCCAGCGGAAAGGGGCGTGCGCCAATTTATCCCCAACGGCAAACAAAATGTTTAAGGGCATGGGCTCGTAGGTCCCGCCAAAGGTGGTGAGTTGGGTACCGGCGTTCTTGATGATGAAAGTGTAGTTTAGTCCGTTGGAGCCTCTGTACATCAGAGCGACATCAGAAGCAACGGCCCAGCTTTGGTAACTTTCGTAGGTGCCGTTGACCAATTTTGCTGTGGCCCCCAGACGAATGCCATTCCAGGAGTATATTTCGGTTCCTAAAGTGAAGGCGAGGTCTCCCGCATAAAATTGGCCCGTTGAACTCCCCCATTGATCCGTACCGTTGAACACTCCGTACTGTATGGTTTGTGCGCTAGTGACCATGGGCCGGCCCTTGAACTCAAACGAATAACTGCCCTGAAGCAGTTGAATGCCTTCGCCCAAGCTTCCCGAGCTCATCTCGAGTTGGTAAAGGGAAGAATCCGTGAGCAAAAGTGGGTTTTGAACCGCAAAGGCACCCACGCGACCCTCGTGCACGTAGGCTGCATTACCCAACGCTGAGGCGCCGGCAAAAATGGAGCGGTCCAGAAATGAAAAAACGCTGTTGCCGCCGCTCTGTCCAAACAAAGCGGTCGTCCAAAACAATGCTATGAGTACGTTTCTTATCAACGCTTTGGGGTGGCCGGAACCTCTAATTTTTTCGGTGATTTCACCTTTTGGTCTAAGATAGCCAAATCCAACACTTCCTTCATCTCACTCACGTAATGGAAGATCATGCCTTTCACATAGTGCGCTTCAATTTCTTCAATATCCTTGCGGTTTTTCTCACAAAGGATGATGGTATTGATTTTGGCGCGCTTCGCCGCTAGAATCTTTTCTTTAATACCCCCTACCGGCAACACTTTTCCGCGTAGGGTGATTTCTCCGGTCATTGCCAGTTTTGGCGCCACCTTCTTTTGGGTAAACAAGCTGACCAATGCCGTGAGCAAGGTAATCCCGGCACTAGGTCCGTCCTTCGGAATGGCCCCTTGTGGCACGTGAATATTAATGTCATAGGCACTAAAGAGCTTAGGATCTATGCCCAATTCTTCCGCGTTGCTCTTGATGTACGCCATAGCGATGGTCGCACTTTCCTTCATCACATCCCCAAGGTTTCCGGTAATGATGACCTTGCCATTGCCCTTGCTGACCGAAGATTCAATGAAAAGAATATCTCCACCTACCGGCGTCCAAGCCAGGCCGGTGACTACACCCGCATGGTTGTTGCCTTCATACGCATCGCGCTCACGAGAAGGACCAAGAATGGTTCCCAAATCCTCCGACGTGATGGCAGCACTCTCCACCTTTTCCATCGCGATATCCTTGGCCGTGTGGCGTACGAGTTTCGCTACCTTTTTATCGAGGTTACGTACCCCACTTTCGCGGGTATAGCCTTCGACGAGTGACTTTAGGACCGGCTTTGCGATGGCAAATTGATCAACCTTCAATCCGTGATTTTCCAATTGTTTAGGGACCAAGTGACGCTTGGCGATCTCCACCTTTTCTTCTGAGGTGTAGCCCGTCACATCTATGATTTCCATACGGTCTAGCAATGCAGGCTGAATGGCACCGAGATTATTCGCGGTGGCAATGAAGAATACCTTGCTCAAATCATAGCCCATCTCCAGGTAGTTGTCGTAAAAGCTGTCGTTCTGCTCTGGATCTAACACTTCCAACATCGATGAAGACGGATCGCCGCCAACACCGTAACTCAGCTTATCTATCTCGTCGAGAATAAATACGGGATCGTTGCTGCCGGCTTTCTTCATGTTTTGCAACACTCGGCCCGGCATGGCACCGATGTAGGTCTTGCGGTGTCCACGAATCTCGGCCTCATCGCGCAAGCCCCCTAAAGACATGCGCACATACGGGCGGCCCAAAGCTTCGGCAACGGATTTTCCCAAAGAGGTTTTACCTACCCCGGGAGGGCCCGCCAAACAAAGAATGGGGCTCTTCATATCGCCTTTCAACTTCAACACAGCGAGGTGTTCAAGGATGCGTTCTTTTACTTTTTCCAAACCGTAGTGGTCGCGGTTGAGGACCTTCTCGGCTTTCTTTAAATTAATTGGCACTGAATCTGAACCGGCGAACGGAAGCTCGAGCATGAATTCCAAATAGTTGCGCTGTATGGCAAACTCTGGCATCTGCGGATTCAAGCGTTGCAACTTGCGCAGCTCCTTATCAAAGTGCTCCTCTGAAGCCTTGTCCCATTTCTTGGCCTTGGCCTTCTCGCGCATTTCTTCCACCTCACTTTCCGAGCTATTACCGCCCAATTCCTCTTGGATAGTGCGCATCTGTTGGTGCAAGAAATATTCGCGCTGCTGTTGGTCAAATTCGTGCTTGACCTTGTCTTGAATTTCATTTTTAACCTCCAGCATCTTCAGCTCCAGGTTCAACCCTTCCAATACCTTGACCGCACGGTCTTTCAAAGATTCAAGCTCTAACACCTCTTGCTTCTTTGGCAACTTCATGCTGCTGTTCGAGGCGATAAAGTTCAATAAGAAGGTGTTGCTGCGGATATTGTCCAGGGCCGTCTGCGCTTCGGAAGGAATATGAGGACTTTCTTGAATGAGTTTGGTCGCAATGTCCTTGATGGAGTCCATCAGGATGGGGAATTCTACATCGTCATCGCCAGGAATGAACTCTCGCAGGAACTCCACCTTGGCGATGTTGAAAGGCTCGGTTTGAACCCATTCAAGGATACGGAAACGCTTCTTTCCTTGGATGATGATCGTCGTGTTGCCGTCGGGCATTTTGAAACTCTTAACGATTTGGGCCATGGTCCCGATAGGATACACCTCGCTCTGGCCTGGGTCTTCTGTTTCCATGTCCACTTGGGCCACCATTCCGACAAATTTATCCTTGTCGCTGATGCTCTTGATCAGGCGTAAGCTTTTATCGCGGCCGGCGGTAATAGGCGCTACTACCCCAGGGAAGATGACGGTGTTGCGCAACGGTAGGATGGGGAGCAGCTCGGGTAATTGGTCATCCCCTATTTCCACTTCTTCATCCGAAGTCATCAATGGAATAAATTCCGTGTTTTCGTCAATAATATCGCTGAATGACAATCTGTCCATATCTCTGTTTCAAAAGGTCGTTAGGGGCCAATTTCCGCGACATGCTGTCACCATTGGCCAAAAAAAGGCCGCTCCATAGGAGGGCCTTATATATGGTTCAAAGGCTGTGCCGAAATTATTGCTCGAAGAAGCCCAAGCTCATTCCGAACTTGAACGTCAAGCTTCCGTCCATGCCATTGCGGTACTCTGGGTTGTTCGCCAACCAATCACTTTCGTAGTTGAATCCTTCAATGTTTGAAGCACCCAACCCGTTGTAATAGATGCCCAAGTTGTAGAAGCTCTTCAACGAGCGGCGAATACGCCATCCGAAGCCCAAGGCATAAGTATAGGTATGACCCGTACCTGGGTACAAAGCAATACCATCTGGGTATTGCGCGTTGGTGTTCAAATGCGGTTGGTAAGTCAACGCTCCGGCGCCCACATGCACAAATGGCGTGTGGTGGTTGCGCTGATTGTACTTACCAAAGGGAATGAAGTGGATATTAGTGAACAAGTTTACGTTCAACAGGTCCGTATCTACTTGGTAATCGCGATCGGCGTTACCGTGCAAGTTATCGTGGCTATACACACTTCCATAGTTAACGTCCGCCCCTGCGCTAAGGATGCTGCTAAAGTTATACTTGAGCTGTGTTCCGAGGCCGAAACGCGCTTCTTGAGTCAGGGCGTTCAAGCTTCCGCCGTTCACATCGCCCAAATAGTTTTGGGTCATCCCATAGGCACCTAATTCCAAAAATGCCGTGGCACGCTGTGCCTTCAATCCTGTCGACAACCCTAGGGCAAAGACCGTTAAGGCCAAATATTTTGTGTACTTCATAATCAATCTGAATCCCTCAAAAATACCAATTTATTATCCTCGTTCGAATGTAATTCGTATCCAAGTTCATTAAACGCTTCCAAACCTGAAATGGTATGCACATCGGCCTCCAACATCCAGCGCACGAAGGCTCCACGGGCTTGTTTGCTAAAGGTGGATACAGATTTTAATTGGCCATTTTTACGCTGCTTGAAATCCACTGCTACGATCGGTTTTTCCACTGCCTTCCAATCTATAGCCTTACTGTACTCCCCGCTGCAAGCATCTACCACAAAATCCGCATCGCCCTCGTTCACCCATGCCGTCAACACCGGCTTCCAGAGCGCGTATAAATTTTTGGCATTACCTGCGGCCAATTTCGACAACATCTCCAACCTGTACGGTACTACGACCGCATCGGCGTGTACCACACCGTATAGGGCGCTCAACACCACCAAACGCTCTTGAGCGCGCGCCAGCGCGCGCTCACTTAAACTTTCACCATCCAAGAACTTGAAGGCCTCGCCGGAGTAGGCATGAATACCCACTACACCGGGGTTCGGGCGTAGGTAGTGCGTCAGCTCTTTTGACCACATCGCATGGACCTCTGGCCACAATTTATCGCTGACTTTAAACAGAGTCTGCCCTGCTTTCTCAGACAATTTCTGAACTGCCGCAATCACTTTTTCAGTTTCCCTGGGAAACATCAATGAGCGCGAATCCGTATATGGGAAGGCAGCCTCGGTACGCATGCCTTTAGAAGGTGAAAGGAGAATCAAGGGTTTGTTCATAGGATAAAAATACATCGTACCCTACCTTTAAGGCCTAAGGCATGGCTTTTGTTTTAAGGTAGTTGTAAAGAGTTTGTATGAAAAAATTGGTCCCACTTCTTGCTACAGCACTTCTCCTCAGCGGTTGTCGTGGGGCGCAATACTATTACAAGTCCGGGAACAAATACGCCAAGGCGCACATGCTCAAGGAAAGCGTCACGGCCTACAAGCAAGCCATTGATCGCAAGCCTGGCCGAGTGAAGTACCGCATGGCCATGGATCAGCAAGGCAACGCCCTTCTCGAGGAGCTCTACACCAACTATCGCTTTGCCGACGGCAACGATAGCCTGTCCATTTACAAGTTTTTGGAGGCTGAAAAGTGGCGCAATTACCTGAAGCCCTACATCAATACGAGTCGCTACGAGGGATTTTACGATAGAGATTATGCGGACCAATTGGACCGATTCCTCTATCGAAAATATAACCGTGCTGAAAAATGGATTCGCACGCGCCAGTTCGACCGTGCACAATCCAATCTAGAAGAAATCAAATCGCTGGACCCAAATTACAAGGAGGTGCAAAGCCTTCTGGAATTCAGTGAAGTGGAACCCATTTATGTCCAAGCGTTGGACCTGTTCGAGGGCAATAAATTCCGCGAAGTACACGACCTGCTTCAGCCAATGCTCAAGAAATATCCTAAGCAAGAAATGCTCAGAAAACTGGAGGAGCAAGCCATCGAACGCGGGAAATACCGCCTGGGCATCATCTCGGACCCCAACATTACCGGAAGCGAGGCAACCATGTCCGCCGCCCTGCAGAGTGCGGTCATTTCCTTGATCCAGAAAAACGACGATCCCTTCCTTGAATTGCTAGACCGCACCAACTTTGATATGCTGCAACAAGAGCAAAAGGCTATTATTAACGGAACGACAAATGAAGTCGCTGTTACCCAAGAATTATTGGCCGCCGATGCTTACCTCAAGGTCATTATTACACACGTTTATGAAAATGAGGGCACGTTAAACCAGCAAACACGCAGAGGATGGGAGCGCTACTACGTGACCACAAAAAACGATGAAGGTGAAGAGGTGAAAAAGGCCATGTACAAAAAGGTGACCTATCGCGAGTCTACCAAGCAAAATGAGGCGAGCTACGACATGCAATTGGCCATGGTTGAACGCGCTACCTCAAGGATCCTGTGGTCCGAAAGTTTCCATCACGAAGACAAGGACGATATACATTACGTCGAATTCTCAGGAACGGGCGATCTGTTTTCTGGTGATTGGCGCTACCAAAACAAAGAACATCAAAGCGACCGCCGCAGAAATGACAGCGGGAGCATGAACAGGTTAGTTAAAGCCAATAAGCGCATTCAAAGCACCTCGTCCATGCGCAAGGATGCCATCAGCGTATTGGCTCAGAAGGCTGCTGCCCATGTCAATCAACAGAAACTCACCAAAGAATGAGAAACCTCCTTCTACTCCTAAGTGCATTGATCTTGGCCAGTTGTGCGGCTAGAAAAAATGCCCCTCCGAGCTGGATCAGTGGAAAACCTATAGATGCTACAGGCACCTATGTGTATGGCCTAGGAAGCAGCTACATCAATCCAAATACTGCCTATCAACAAGCCGCTCGTTCCAATGCCTTGGCGGATTTAGCTCAGGAAGTACAAAGCGAGATTTACGACGAAACTAAGCTCCTACAAAAGGAGGATGCAGGGGGCTTCAACAGTGCCTTTGAATCCAATACCACCTCAACCTCTACGCTCCGTCTGGAAGATTATGAGCTTGTCGAAAGCTACGCAGATGAAGTTCGCTTTTACACCCTATATCGACTGGACCTTCAAGTCTTTTTGAGAAAGAAAGCATTGCAAGATGCCGAGGCCATGGAATGGATTAACGGGAAATTCAAAGAAGCTAAGGACAATCAACTATCGGCTTCAGTACGCTTGAGTGCTCTCGTTGATGCCTTAGATAAGGCCCATGATTTTCAGCTCTTCGGGGACATCAAGTTCAAGACCAAACTCAACGCTAGCGCCACAGAAGCTCTGCGAACTCTGGAACAATCCATGACTATTGCCCTTCTTATACCAGAGGAATTAGCCTATCTCGGTTTACCCGCAACCTTTAAGGCGCAATGGCAGTACATGGGACGCGATCAAATACCATTGACCATTCAATCAAGCTCGGGTCAGTTCATTTTCAAAGAACAACAGATTCAATGTCTTCATACCGGCAGTGAGCCCTTGGTTCAACTCACTATCACTTGGGATTGGGATAAGATTCAAAGCAGTCATCTCGCCACCAAAAGCTGGCTGAAAAATAAAAGTCAATGGAACCAAGGTGCGGTGATTAATTTCCAAAAACCCACTCTACAATTAAATTGCCCGGACGAATTAAGAGAAGCTTTGACTCAGAGTCTATCTCAGTATTTCGCGGTACAAACCGAAGAAGGCGCCACGCTTGGGCTAGAATCAAGGATTGATTTATTCACAGAAACCGCAAACCAAGGCACGTATAAGGTCATTATTGAGGGAACCTTTGTTTTGACTGCTATGGAAGCGTATGTGGATCTTCTTTGGAAAAGCTCCAATACCATTGACGGTACTGCCATATCAAGTTCTAAAGAGCGTGCCATGCAAAGTGCCAAGAACGCTTTTATGGAAGATTTCAATTACTTCGTCCTCCCCCAACTTCAAAGAAGTTTGGACTACTAAGATATTTACTATGCATGCATAGTAATGTTTTCTATCTTAGAGCCTCGTAAG
>Ga0255771_1001266_pt1 | contig 27566 bp, 20 predicted proteins | sample 011ome_19_FD_179969 | JGI IMG/M metagenome (GOLD analysis project Ga0255771, IMG submission 179969) | Coastal salt marsh microbial communities from the Groves Creek Marsh, Skidaway Island, Georgia - 011510BT metaG (version 2) | ecosystem: Environmental > Aquatic > Marine > Intertidal zone > Salt...
AGCACGAGTGATGAAACAGGCAGTGGCCTATTTGCAACCCTATATTGAAGCCGAGAAAGATGAGTCAGCCAGTTCCAATGGCAAAATCTTGATGGCCACAGTAAAAGGCGATGTTCATGATATCGGCAAAAATATTGTTGGGGTGGTGCTGCAGTGCAACAACTATGAGGTGATCGATCTCGGCGTGATGGTATCTGCAGAGAAGATCCTGACCACGGCACGTGAGTTGAATGTCGACATTATCGGTCTCTCCGGGCTGATTACTCCTTCGCTGGATGAGATGGTCACTCTGGGCAAAGAGATGCAGCGGCAGGGCTTTGATGTGCCGCTGATGATAGGCGGTGCGACCACGTCCAAGGCGCATACAGCAGTCAAGATTGCACCCACCTATGAGCGCAACCAAACCATCTATGTCTCTGACGCCTCGCGAGCGGTCGGCGTTGCCAGCAAATTGATCAGCAAGGAGCACCGCGACGGCTTCATTGCAGAAATACAACGCGAATACGAGGCTGTGCGCCTGCGCACTGCCAACAGAACACCGCGAGGCACACTGTATGCGTATTCTGACGCGGTAAAACAAAAACCGCAGATCAACTGGCGAGACTATCAGCCCACTCTTCCCGTGACTCCGGGTATTACTGTATTGGATGACTATCCGCTGGAAAGCCTGGTTCCCTACATTGACTGGACACCATTTTTTATTACCTGGGATCTAGTCGGCAAGTATCCAAAGATCTTGCAGGATGAGGTGGTCGGTGATGCCGCCCGTACATTATTTGACGATGCGCAAAAATTACTCGCTGATATCATTGCCAACAAGCGCCTTACTGCCCGAGCAGTGTTCGGCCTGTGGCCAGCCAATACCGTTAATCATGACGACATTGAAGTCTATTCGGGTCAAGGTGAAACACTGGCAACACTGCACCATATTCGCCAGCAGATTCAAAAACCTGGCGCCACCGAAGAGCTCGCCTCACTGGCCGATTTTGTCGCGCCAAAAGAGAGCGGCATAGCGGATACCCTAGGCGCTTTTGCGGTAACAACAGGTATTGGCGCTGATGAACTCGCCGCAGAATACGAAGCTAAACACGATGACTACAACGCCATTATGGTCAAGGCTCTTGCCGACCGGTTGGCCGAGGCATTTGCTGAACACCTTCATCAGAGAGTACGGCGTGAATACTGGGGCTATGCTGCGGATGAGCAGCTCGACAACGACGCCTTAATCAAGGAAAAATACCGTGGCATTCGCCCTGCCCCTGGCTACCCCGCCTGCCCCGATCACAGCGAAAAAGCGACGCTTTTCAGATTGTTGGAGGTGGAAAAAAATATTGGTTTAACCCTGACCGAAAGCTTTGCCATGAGCCCGGCCGCAGCCGTTAGCGGCTGGTATTTTGGCCATCCGGATAGCCGCTATTTTAATACAGGCAAGATTGACACTGATCAGGTAGAATCTCTCGCCGAACGCAAAGGCATTCCAGTTGCTGAACTGGAGCGCTGGCTGACACCGATACTTAATGACTAAACATAACAAGGGCCAACCCGTGACCGATTCCAACACAATTCATGCGAACACAGAGACTGCAGCCAAAAAGAAAAGTAAACCCGCACTCTGGCCGGTCGTAAAAAGTATTTTGGCTGCGGGAATTGGTGTCCAAAGTAACAAAAATCGCGAGCGTGACTTTGAAGAAGGCAGCCCACTTGCATTTATTATCGGCGGTGTGATCTTTACAATTTTATTTATTTTAACCGTCGCGATGGTAGTCGGCTTTGTACTCAGCAAAAACTAATAGCGCCAGAAAAGCCCTGCTCTGACAGGGCTGATGTGGTGCTATTAGTATTGTGATGCGGGCAGGCTGACAACCAGACCATCGCATTGATCTGATATAACAATCTGGCAACCCAAACGACTATTGGGCTGTGGGTCAACCACACAGGTCAACATTTCCTGTTCCATCTCGCCGGCGGCGCCAACCGTTTCAACCCAGGCTTCATCAACATAGCAATGACAGGTCGCACAGGCGCAAGCACCTCCGCACTCGCCCAGGATTCCGTCGATCATATTATCCAACGCGCCCACCATTACATTGGATCCGTTGGGCACTTCGGCTTCATATTGTCCACCGTCATGGGTTTTATAAATTACTGTCGGCATCTTTTTCTCTCTTTTTGATAATCGCTTTTACAGCCAAACTGATTTTTGATTCAGTGTCACTAGGCTGGGAATAATACAAAAAAGGCTGCCCAAGGGCAGCCTTTTTCAATCTTGCCGGGATACAGGTTAGAAGTTGTACTTCGCCTGCAAGGCAATATTCACCGGACGGTTGACGAAGGCATAGTACGAATTGCCCGCGCCTCTGGTTAAGGTTCCGCCCAATGGCGTATTACCACCGAAGTTGATCACTGTCTCATCGGTCAGATTGCGACCGATCAGTGCCAACTCCCAGTCCCCTTCTGCGCCGGACAAGGAAATACGACCGTTAAGCATGGTCGTAGCGTCTTGTTTGGTGCGTGGATCGAGGTTAGAGGCGTAGAGATAGTCTGCCATGTAAGCGACGTCCAGAGACGCGGTCAACAGCATGCCTTCACCCACTTCTCCGGCCCAGGCGGCGCCAATATTAGCCTGCAGATCTGGTGTGTACTCTTTACGCTGACCAGACACATCACACAGCCCCGGGTAATCAGGAGAATTGGCAACCTGACCAAAGTAGCACTGTGAGTTGGGGAACTTGTCGTAGTTAAAGTCCAGATAAGCAGCCGAACCGGTCAGAGTCACATTATCTGAAACCGCCCAACGACCATCGGCCTCAAGACCATATACCGTTGCTTCACCGGCATTGGTAACGTTAAAGCCCAGCGTTCCATCAAACTGTGAAACCTGCAGATCGCTGTACTCAGTCATATACAGAGCCAGGTTAAGCTCTGCGGCACCATCGGCCAGAGTCATTTTTGAGCCCAGTTCGATGCTGCTGGCCTCTTCACGATCAAATTCCCAGCTGCCGGTGATCGCTGTTCCGCTAAGCGGGTTGATGGCGTTCATAACAGCAGGATCCGGATGACCATTAGAGCGCGCATCAAAACCGCCAGACTTATAACCCCGAGTCCAGGTCAAATAGTTCATGGTGCTATCGGTGGCGTTCCACTCAAGGGTTACAACAGGTGTAAAGGAACTGTCATCCAATGAACCGGTAATCGCGTCATAGGGCTCGATGCCAAAAATACCGTACAAGTTAACATAGGCTGCGGCATAGGGGGCAGCAGCAAACGCTGGTGCAGGAGTATGCTGCTGAGTGCGGCTTGCATCCTTGTTTTCCTGGGTATAGCGGCCACCGACCGTAAGACTCAAATTATCTTGAATAGCCCAAGTGCCCTGTGCAAAAACAGCCCAGATATCACCTTCCTGATTAAACATACGATCAGAGGACGAATCTGGCGCAACCAAAGCTAACACTGCAGGCGCACCAAGCGCCGTTAAGGCTGTGCTCACAACTGTTGGATTGGGAAGACTAATTTGATCTGCATAGGCCAATTCAGTTGACTGAAAGAATAATCCAGCGATGTAGTCGAAGTCGCCACCGAGGTCAGACGTAATACGGAATTCCTGACTAAATTGCTCGTACTCTTCCTGGCGGCTGGCATTGAATACAGTAGCTCCAGTAAAGTCACAGTCACACAGCTCATCAAACTCATACTGAACAAAGCCTGTTGACGAACTCAGTGAGTAACCATCCAGATCCCAATCTACGGTCAAGGTCACATTATCGACTTCGTTGTTACTGAAATGGCCGTTATTGTCGCCTCTGAAGTCAAGCTCTGCATCGACCTCAAATGACTGCAGAATATTCAGAACGGTAATATGATCTGGCGTACCAACACTGTTATAAACCTCCATATTACGGCCTATAACATCAAAGGTTGAACGTGAAACTTTCAGATTAGCCGTGGCATCTTCATTGATATCCCAACGCAATGACGCGCGAATAACCTGCTCATCTTCCTGCTGCTCATCCTGGCCTGTGAAGCTGTTAGTCACATATCCATCAAGCTCACGATCGAGTACAGCGAGACGGCCACTCAGACCTTCAGTGATAGGCCCAGACAACACCAGACGCAGATCCTGCTCACCGTGCTCCGGCTCATAAAGTGCCGTAATGGACCCTTCAAATTCGTCCGTTGGCTTGGCAGTAATTTGGCTAACCGCGCCCGCAATACTGTTCTTGCCGAATAAAATACCCTGTGGGCCACGCAACACCTCTACACGCTCCATATCCATCATGGGAATTCGCGCCAGCTGATCGCGACCATAAAAAATACCGTCATTGTAGATGCCCACAGACTGCTCAAAGCCTGGGTTAATGCCTGAACTGATACCGCGGATGGTTACGGTGGTAGAGATCCCTGTTTCGTTGATACTGAAATTCGGCACCAACTCCGACAGTCCCTGTAGATCGACAATACCTGCACTGGACATTTTTTCAGCTGTTACTGCTGCGACTGAAACTGGAACATCCTGCAGTGACTCAGCACGCTGCTGAGCTGTTACTACGACCTCTTCAAGAACCGCAGAATTGACTGTTCCGGCGCTAGCCGAGATAGCGACGGCCAAAAGTGACTTTTTAATCAGATTGTTCATATTTCCCCCCAGGGAATTTTATTGATGAGCGTTGTTGTTAAATATTTTTTTAACGTGTGCAGCCAACTGGTTTCAGCTTAAAAACTCGAATTGGCTCGATTAGAAAAAGTGGATAACGTGAGTGCCGTGACATCTCCCTTGCCACTCTGGTGCGACCCATGGTTTGATCATTACAAATAAATACCCATGTGAAGCATTATTCCCGCAATTTTGCGAATCACCGCGCATTTTTAGCCGGTCACAAAGTCTGCGGGCCGCATGGTAACAAAATTCTCCGCCCCTGATACAACGGATTCCAAACAAGCTTTGTTGCGCGGCAAAATCTGGGTTGAAAAGAAATTCGCGGTAACAATTTTTTGTTCAAAGAAACGATCATTCTCACCCGCATCAATTCGCTGCTGGGCGGCGGCAGCTAATTTAACCAACAACCAGTATGAAACGGTATTGCCGTACATCATGGCAAAGTGGTAGGCAATTCCGCCCGATTCTTCAGCATTCGCCAAAACATAGCTCAGTGCTTCGCGACATTGATCAATCGCCTGCTGCAACCTTTGAGCCAACAACGCAATAGTTCCATCAGCGGTATCCAGCTGCCCCACGGTAGCCTGCATATCCGCGAGCAATCGTTGCACAACCTGACCACCGTCGCGAAGGCATTTGCGACCAATAAAGTCCAGTGCCTGAATTCCGTTGGTGCCTTCGTAAATTGGCAGAATCCGTGCGTCGCGCATATGCTGCGCCGCACCGGTCTCTTCAATAAAACCCATACCACCGTGTACCTGAACACCCAAAGAGGTGCTTTCCATCGCCATTTCAGTGCACCAGCCTTTAACCAGCGGTGTCAGCAGCTCAACCAGCTGCGCGTTTTCCTCCCGCACCGCGGCATCGGGATGATGAGAGCTGCGATCCTCAGCTGCAATGGCGTAGTAAGACATCGCCCGACCGGCTTCAGTTAGCGCGCGCATCTGCATCAACATACGCTTGACATCAGGGTGATGAATAATCGCTGCGCGACCCTCAACACCAGCCGCTCTACCCTGCAATCGATCCTGAGCATAGGATACAGCCTGTTGATAAGCTCGCTCACCAACGGCAACGCCCTGATGACCAACCGAAAGTCTCGCGTTGTTCATCATTGTGAACATCGCCTGCAACCCCTTATTCTCCTCGCCGACAAGATAGCCAACCGCGCCGCCATTATCACCAAACGCCAAGGTACAGGTTGGGCTCGAATGAATGCCCAGTTTATGCTCTACACCGACTGCCTTAACATCATTGCGCTCACCGAGACTGCCGTCTGGATTGACTAAAAACTTGGGCACCAGAAACAGAGAGATCCCCTGATTCCCCTCTGGCGCATCAGGACGACGTGCCAAAACCAAGTGAATAATATTGTCGGCGCAACCGTGATCACCCCAGGTAATATAGATTTTTTGCCCGCTGATTAAATAGTGGTCACCATTGAAGACCGCTTTGGTTTTTACTGCGGAAAGATCTGTACCGGCCTGCGGTTCAGTCAGATTCATGGTGCCCGACCAGGCACCGGAAATAAGATTGCCCAGATAAGTCTCTTTCTGCTCATCGGTGCCGTAGAGTCCCAGCGCATGAACAACCCCACGAGTTAACATCGGCAACAGACTAAAGCCAACATTGGCCGACTGCAGCATCTCCTGAACCGCAAGATCGACCACACTAGGGAAGCCAGCACCACCGTAGCGACTGTCCCCATTGAGGCAACACCAGCCAGCTTCAACCATTTGCCGATAAATAGGATCGAGACCCGGTGACGTGATGACCTCGCCGTCTTTCAACACCGCAGGATGCTTGTCGCCCTCAGGATTGGTCGGCGCGACGATCTCTTCAAAAAACCTGGCCGCTTCAGGCAGCACCACGTCCACCATATCTCGACCGGCGTCTTCGAAGCCCGGCAGGCTGGCGATATCCGAATAGTGGATGATTTCGTCAAAAATAAAGGCTAATTCTTTCTGCGGGACTTTATAAACACTCACCGTTTTAACTCCTGAAAACTTCGCTAGCTTGGTATTAGGGTGGGCAATTTAGGGGAAGCGAAGGCCCGCTGTAAACCTCAATAGATGACCATATGGTCTGGATCACAGAATATAATTGCTTTACTTGACCGGGTTCGATTAGGGCCTGGTTACCGAATAAGCCCAATAAACGGCAACAAATTGCAGCGCCAAACGCACGTAAAGCGCGACCAAAGAAAACGCTGGAAACAACTCCGGATTAAATGCCATATAAAGATTAGCCGGATAGACCGCGACTAGCAGAGCCACGAGTCCAAGGCCGGCATAGGCGCGCACGGCAGGAATCAAAACACCAATGCCTCCCATAATCTCAAATACGCCACTGATATAAACCAGCTCGAGATGCGCCGGAATCCAAGGCGGCATAATGCTGACATAAAAGGCTGGAGCAATCAGATGATGAAACCCGGCATAGGTAAAAAACACGCTCAACAAAATCAGGAAAAAACATTTGCTGCGACTAGCAGGCAGCTGCAGCCAATTAACCGCTCGACGCAGCGAGCTGGATTGTACTTCGGCGGTATCATTCATACTTTTTTCTCCAGCGGTTTAAAGTACGCTTGTCTTGCCATATTCAGCGATTAGCTCAGCCGCGATTCTGCGTTGCTCAGCACGCGCATCAAACTGCTCACATTGACCCTGATTCCAAGACCGATGGCGCGCAATATCGGGATTGCCAATATTTATTAAAGTCTCCCATACCAACAGACATTTTTCACTGTGACTGGCATTTGTATCGGCGGCAACATTCGCCAGCAACGACTCCAGCGTCGCATCTTCATTGTTCAACCTGAGTTGATCATCCGTATCAAGATGGATAAAGGGCCTTGATTCACTGTTGTATCGTGGCCAGGTCAATGCAAGCGAGTTGTCCGGTGCCTGCGCATGAGCAAAGTCGCCCCAGATATTCATCACAGTATGTTGCATCTGATCGCGCGCCTCACCCGCTGGATAGATATAGTCCGTTACCGGACCATATTTAAAGTCACCGCTGACAAAGGAAATGTCCGTGCCATGGGCCGCGCCAAAGATAGTCGGGAAGTCGATAAAGAATGACGACGCCTGGTCATCCCAATCAAAGCGATAGCTGTAGAGCTCTGTGTAACCTGCGTGTTCCATACTGCTGAGCGGCCCATCGACACCACGAATTTTCCAAGCGTGGGAGCGAGTTCGAATCCACAATTTATACAGCGCTGGATTTTTAACGGTAATCCGCGGTGGCAGTAATTTGGTAAATGGGTAACTGGCCTCCATAAAATATCGATGCATGGCAAACCACAAAGTCACTTCGTCTTTGTTGGCGCCCGAGATGACCGGCACATTTTTCGCGTACTGCGGATCAGCCAACGCTGCGGCAATGCCCACGCGGGGAATCACCACACCATCGCCAGTCGAGAGCGGCGTATAGTCAGCGTCAGAGGTCTCTTGGTAGAACCCGATAAATTCGCGAGCATCGATATTTTTCAGCTCATCGCGCAGCGCCTGTGGACTCAAAGCCGCTTGTTTTCGCCCGTCACCGGCAACAATTTCTTCAGCAACCTGCCAGGAACCGCGCGTAACAAAACTGTTGGCAGCGTCGCGGTTGTAGCTGTTTTCCAGGCTGTTGGTCACGGTGTAACCCGACTGTGCAATCGCCCGGTGAAACAAGCCCTTCGACAGCGGCGAGGCCAACAGCGCATAGACATTATGGGCACCGGCCGATTCACCAAAAATGGTGACATTATTCCTATCACCACCAAAACCGGCGATATTGTCGCGCACCCATTTAAGTGATTGGATAATGTCTAATTGACCAAAGTTAGACGCCTTGTCGAGCACATTTTGATCACCCTGCAAACCTTGAATAGCAGGATGAGTAAACCAGCCAAGCGCGCCCAGCCGATAATTAATTGCCACCACCACAACCTCTTTTTCAGCCGCCAAAGCACTGAAGTCGTAGTAGTCTTTTAAACCTGTGGTGTTGCCACCCCCATGAATCCACACCATCACCGGATATTGCTTGCTAGCGAAATTTTTGGGCGCACGAATATCCAGATACAGACAGTCCTCCGAGCCTATCGCACCCTCGCCCTCCGCACCCGCGTAGACACTGGCAAATTGCACACAGGCAGTGCTCTCGCGCTCGACAATTGTTTGAGCGGGCGCAACCAGCTCGCGCGGCGCGCGCCAGCGCAAGTCACCTACTGGCGGCTGGGCATAGGGGATATCAAACCAACTCACTATCTCCGCACCGACCGCTTCAACGGCAGTAGCATGAAGTCGACCCTGAGAAATACCCGTCGAGGTGGTAATTTTAAATTCAGGGAGATCACTTTCCGGTGACTGCTCCGAGGACATCAGTCCACAGGATGCAATAAACAGAACGATTATGGCACTCAAAATAACTTTGATAGTTGGCATATTTTTAGTCTACTTTTTATTGTTCTTTTTTCTAGCAGCGGGTACAGCAACCAGAGTTCTAAACTAAATAATGTTACGCAACCGCGAACTCAGGCGATCACTGACCACTGTCCATTGAAAATTGTAACTCAGCCAGCCGTGCATAGAGCGGGTTAGACTGAATCAATTGCTGATGGCTGCCCTGAGCGACCATCTTGCCCTGGTCCATCACCACAATACTGTCAGCATGCAAAATAGTCGCCAAACGATGGGCAATAATTACGGTAGTGCGCCCTTTCATCAGCTTGTCCAGCGCTAACTGCACCTTGTGCTCGCTCTCGGCATCCAGCGCACTGGTCGCCTCATCGAGCAACAAAATCCGTGGGTCTTTTAACAGTGCTCGGGCAATCGCGATACGCTGCCGCTGACCGCCGGAGAGTCGCACTCCCTGCTCACCAAGATCACTGTGATAGCCCTCTGGCAACTGGCGAATAAACTCGTCCGCATGGGCCGCTTGGGCCGCTGCAATAACCTGTTCGTCACTGGCCTCACTGTTGCCATAGCGGATGTTGTACATCACATCACCGGTAAATAACGTCGGCTGCTGCTGTACCACAGCGATCTGCTCGCGCAAATTGGTCGGAGTCAGCTGGCGAATATTAACCTCGCCAAAGCAAATTTCGCCCTGCTGCGGATCATAAAAGCGTTGCAGCAAATCAAACAGCGTCGACTTGCCTGCTCCGGAAGGTCCAACCAGAGCGACAATAGAACCCTCACCAATCTCCAGAGAAAAATCATCCAGCGCTGGCTGCCCGGGCCGCGAGGGATAACAGAAGCGGATATTTCGCAGCGCCAGTTGCGCAGGCAAGGTATCCACTTGGTCGAAAGGCGTATCGCTGATCAAAATAGCGCTGTCGGCGTGCAGCAGTTCCATTAACCGTTCAGTGGCGCCGGCCGCACGCTGAAGCTCACCGTACACTTCAGACAGAGAGGCGACACCGGTCGCCATCAGAATCGCATAAAAAATAAACGCACCCAGATCGCCGCCAGTCATCTTGCCATTAATCACATCACTGCCACCCACCCAGAGCATTCCCGAGAGGGCACCAAATACCAGCAAAATAACCACCGCCATAAGTACCGCACGTTGCCTTACGCGCGTGCGCGCAATCAGAAAGGCTCGCTCCACCTCAGCGGAAAAAGCGCGTTTCTCGTGCTGTTCATGGGTATAACTCTGTACGGTCTTAATGTGCTGAATAATTTCGCCAGCATAGCTGCCGACATCAGCGATGGAATCCTGGCTGTCACGGGACAGCTTACGCACCCGGCGACCAAAAATCAGGATCGGCATCAGCACCAGCGGCACACCTAGAAGAATCATCAATGACAGTTTGAAATTAGTGACCAGCAACATAATCAACGCGCCGGTGAAACTGATGCTGCTGCGCAGTGCGATAGACGCCGAGGAACCGATAATCGACTGCAACAGCGTCGTGTCCGAGGTCAAACGCGACATAATGTCGCCACTGCGGTTGGTTTCAAAAAACGCGGGATGCAGCCCAACAATATGATCAAACACCGCCTTGCGCAGATCGGCAGTGACCCGCTCACCCAACCAAGAAATAAGATAAAAGCGCACATAAGTACCAAGTGCCATCAACACCGAGGCGATCACAATAAACATGATTGCCTGATTTAAATGCTCCAATGATTGTTGCACAAAGCCCTGATCGATCACCATGCGCAAACCCTGACCGATCGACAGCGTTATTGCCGCGGTAAAGACCAGCGCGGTAATAAATACCCACATCTGTAACTTGTAGGGCTTAAAAAATTGCATCAGCGACAGCAATACCGACATCTTTTTCGATCCGAGCGCTTGTCGTTCAGTCTCGTCCTGCTGAGGGACTGATTGTTCGTGTAAAGTCTCGACCGGTTGCGTGGCTGGGGAATCGCTAGAATGACTGGTTGGCACAGGATCACCGAATTAAGGGATTTAAGTTAACAAGCCATTTGCTTGTGTTTACGTTCATAGATTGCAAGGGTTGCAGAGTGCACGCGTCGCGAAGTATGCACTGCCTGCGGAAATAGACAAGCCTTCCACCAACCCGTCTTACTACAAGATGCAGGGTCAGTAGAGCTGATTATCCGCCAAAGGGACTTCGAGAGCATTAGACTCGCCCTTCTTTGGCCCGCCAATCATTTCATCATAGGCGCTTGTGTGACGCAGCACGGTTTTTTCCGCGGCAACCTGTCGCAGCAGCTTTTGTAATTCGATCAGGTTGGTGGAACGCAGCAACTTGCCTCGCTCGTCAGAAATGTAGTGTTCTACGCCATCGATAATCGCCGATACCTGATAAAGACTGAGATCGATGGAATGATAAATCAACTTGTCTACAACGAAATATTTTCGCAGTTTTGAAACTGGAATTGCCACTTTACCCACCTTGCTTATTAAAATAATGTCCTTGCCGACATCGTTTCTACGGCACAGCCCGTATTTCAGCTTACCGACCTCACTGCATGACATATTAACGTTAATAGTAATCAGCCCTGAGCTACACTTGAAATAGTTTTACTAAAGACTTACGGTCAAACAACTTTAAAAAATGGCCCCCCTCCCAATGATAAAACCCTCTCTCACTGCTTTAATGCTCAGCCTGATTTCGGTCGCTCCGGCATTTTCCGACGATCATAATAAGCAACCCGCGCTTTATGACAGCTCAAATGACGACCGGAGGATAGATTCTGTCATCGTCACCGGGCGCCGTGATGCACAGAGCCTCAACCAGCTGATTGGCACGGTAGGCCAAATTAACAGCGAGGAGCTTGAGCGAGTCGGTCACACCCATATCAATGAGGCTGCCGCGCGTCTGGCCGGCGTCTGGCTGAGTCGCGGCAACGGCCAAGAGCTGCTCGCCGCAATACGCTCACCGGTCTTTACGGGAGCAGGCAGCTGTGCCGAAATTCTGACCAGCGAAGATGGCCTGCCAATTCGCCCGACCGGAATGTGCAACGTCAATCAGCTATTTGAAGTTAATAGCGAACAGGCGTCGGGGCTGGAAGTCTGGCGTGGCCCGGGCACGGTTTTTTATGGGTCCAATGCTATGCACGGTGTGATCAACACACTCTCCGCGAATGTCCAGCGCAATTATCTGTCGCTCGAGAGCGGCAGCCATGACTACAACCGCATCAAACTCGGCCTATCTCAGGAAATGGGCGCTCATCGCTGGCAGCTCGCCACCAATGGCGTTCGCGACAAGGGCTTTAAGGATGACTCCGGATTTGATCAGCAAAAACTCTCGATCAAACACCACTGGAATGGCAGTCAATTGGAAACCGCAAGCCATCTTTCACTGGTTAACCTGAATCAAGAGACAGCCGGTTATGTGCGCGGTGATAAAGCCTATCGTGATCCGGCCATATGGAAAACCAATCCCAATCCGGAAGCCTATCGCGACGGTCAGGCCTTGCGCCTCTCTTCCACGATTAGAGGCGCCACCAATAGTGACTCAGAGTGGCAGTTGACACCCTATATCCGGCGCAGCGAGATGACTTTTTTACAGCATTACCTGCCGGGCCAACCTCTGGAAAAAAATGGCCAAACCAGCGCTGGTGTGCAGTCAAGCTCTCAACTGAGCCTGGCGGACAACGCAACCTTATGGCTGGGTGCAGACCTCGAATGGGCCGATATGTGGGTCGAGGAATTACAAGCCAATGTGTTGGGCACTGCGAATAATGTGCGCTACCAAGGTCAACACTATGACTTTGAGGTTGAGAGTCAGCAAATTGCCGTGTTTGCCAATATTGAGTGGCTGGCTAGCGAACAACTCACGGGGGAATTTGGTCTGCGTTACGAATACCTTAACTACGACTATCAGAACAATATGGTCTCGGGTAATACCCGCGACGATGGCAGTGCCTGCGCCTCAGCAGATGGCCGCTGTTTGTACTATCGGCCACAGAATCGCTCGGACAACACCGATCAACTCAACGTCCATCTCGGGGCCGATTATAGATTTACTGACAATCTGTCTGGCTATGGGCGCATCGCCAGCGCTTACCGCGCACCACAAATCAACGAAATCTATCGCCTGCAAGTCGAACAGAGCCTCGATGATATTCAGCCAGAGCAGCTGGATAGCATCGAGACGGGCCTGCGCTATCGCTTGGAGAATTTTTACGCCGAACTCAATCTCTACAGCATGGATAAAGAACAGGTGATAATTAAAGATTCAGACGGCTATCTGGTCAGCGACGGTAAAACCCGGCATCGCGGTGTCGAGTGGCAAGTGCGCTATGCATTCAATCAGGGCTGGCAAGTTGCCGCTGCCGGTAGCTGGTCGAAACACGAATATGTCTACAATAGCCTGCTAAACGGCGTCAGTATTAATGGCAACGATATCGACACCGCACCGCGCGCCCAGGGCAGCGCTCATCTGCGCTATTCCCCAAATGATAGTCTCAGTGCCGAGTTGGAGTGGGTTTATCTTGGACGCTATTTCCTCGATGCCACTAATGCCCACCAATACGCGGGACACGACATACTTAATCTGAGCCTGCAACAGCAGTATCAGGACTGGCATCTGCGGCTGCGTGTAACCAACCTAACGGATCGCCGGATTGCCGATCGTGCCGACTACGCCTTTGGCAGTTACCGCTACTTTGTCGGTGAGGGCCGCGGCTTTATGGCAGAACTCAAGCGTTTGTTCTAACGGAAAAATCAAGGCGTAAAAAAAACCGGGTTGCGAAATCGGCAACCCGGTCTTTTCTCATGCAGTTACCATGCTATCCATTCATAGTTGAATGATGAGCACAAATGACTTATTACGCGCCAGGTTCGTACCAGATCGGTGAGCTATAGGCACGTTCCTGAGTCGTCATTTCAACATAGGGCGCCATCTCAACATCAAAGCGAGCCGCATCATAAGCTGTCCATCTCGGCGTGGGCACTTCAATCACCCGCACGTAGTAAAAAGCTTTTTGTTCAGCATTAAACTCAGGGTCCTGCCACACCGCACTGAGTTCCGCAGCGCCATATTTGTGGCTATAAGTGGCCGTTGCTGTATCCACGGTGGAAGGGATATCGGCAATCTCACCCTGGGCATCCATCGTTCGCAGGTCAGTGTTGCTCCAGGCCACGTTAAACACCTTTTCATGAACCTTACCCTCGGAGTCTTCCCAACCTTTGATAACCTGTATGCGGTCAAGATTGCCACCATTGGGATCCTTCGCAGCCTGTAACATAAACGCCGGCGACGAACCCGAAGTTCCCTCTCCACCCCCTAACAGACTGGCACCCATTGGCACCCCTTTGCTGTATCCGATATCGGGCATATTGGCGGCCAACAGATCGTCCTCAGAAAAATCCCAGCCACCAAAGAAACGTACCGTAATCCGACTTCCTGTGGTCGCATAAACCTCTTTGCGCTGCAACGCATCCCAGATCGCCTCGCGGGTATTTTCCGTGGCCCATACAGCTGCATAGCCAGAGGCTGTCATCATGAAACCAGGTACAGTGAATTCCCCGCGACCACCGACAGCATCTTTCCAGCGATTGGGCTGTGGCTCCATCTGCGCGCTGTGCTTGCCGTAAAAATTATCCTCAGCGACAGCAGCGAGCGAGGTGTGCGAATCGGTTGAACCGATCATGCCAAACTTGTAAGGGTTGGTACCCAGAGAAGACTCAATTGCCAAACCATCTTTAAGTGCTTGGCGAGCATATTCATGAGCAATCATCTGATCTGTTTTCACCACACCGGCAAAATCACCCAAGTCCCATGACTCATAATCAGCGAAACGATCATCCGGCGACAACAGCGGATGCGCTTCACCGTCGCCTTTAATCTGAGTGACCTCATAGACCGGCTCCCAGCGAGCTCGTCGTTCAGCGTATTCAGAATCCATCTGATCACCAAATTCGAGCTCAGCTGTTGGAAACATAATGCCATTGGAAAGATTGCCGTTGTGGGCGATCGCCAGCACCTTGCCACCGCTGGTATCTTCATACTGTTGCAAAAAATCCCACAACACCCGCGGATCAGAGTTCTCTTTCGGCGACAGTGGCAACAACGTCTGTGCGGTTTCAGCATCATCGCGATAGATCACTACCCGATGCAAATTTTGGCCGCCTCTCTGAGCGGTAAATTCAAAACCAATTAACGGTGTAAAGACGCCGGGTTGATAATGTGCATCGGCCGTAGAGGTTAAATAATCCCACGCATTTCCCCGAATGGTCGCATCTTCTAGCTCGCGCGGTGTATCCGATGATGTCTGAGTTGCCTCCAGCTCGCGGTGCTCTGCTGTAGCGCCTTTAAACAGGATATCTGACCAGCGTTGCAAGGTCGGATTAGCCAGCAACATCTCGTTGCCGGATTGTAGCGCCAGCATCGCGCCAACCGCATCAGTGTGGTCAGCCAGAACGAGAAAATCGAGAGGTTCCCGCAGTTGCGCCGGCTGACCTCTGGTGGCCATCACCTTTTCACCCTTGGCAAAGCGATAGGCATCATCAGGACCGAGGGTGTTACCAAAAATAAATGCATCCATAGAGAAGTTGGAGTGCAAATGGGTATCGCCCCAAAATACCTGTTTCGACTGATTCTGATTGGCCACAGGCGAATACTGCGGATCCTGGTTGCGCGCCGGCTGCGATGGAACATAACCGGTTTTATCCGCCTTGATCTGCAAAGCAGGCATCGCCTCCTCTGCTTGATTACTTGTCAGCCCGACATAAAACGCCGCCGCAAGTGCGGCAACACCAATAATAGATTTACGATGCACTGTGAATTCCCCATGTTTTTGTTTTTAATTTTGATTGCCTAGCAACAGCATGACGCTGACGATGTCCGGCGATTTTAGCATGGATCTGCCGGCACACTATCGAGTTCGTTTTGAAAATTACCTTCAGCGACCATCACGATCATGTCATCTGTCTGGTAGCATCAACAACAGGGTACTGGTTCTAGTCGCCTCCCCGTAGCACAATTATGCTAGCTACATAGAAATATGTGCCACTGACTCACATCAGATGTCTCGAAAAATAACGCCCTCCGGAGGCTATATGAGCACCCCCACTTCATCTCAGGCCGCAGATATTATCTCCACGGACAGAGACCATGTTTGGCACCATCTTACCCCGCACAGTAATTTTAAAGACAGCGATCCACTCATTATTCAGCGCGGCGTCGGCATGCGTGTGACCGATATAAAGGGCAAAGAGTACCTCGACGCCACATCCGGTGGCGTCTGGTCGGTCAATGTCGGCTACGGACGTGAGACCATTGCCAATGCGGTGCGCGACCAACTGATTGAAATGTGTTATTTCGCCAACAGCGCCGGCAGTATTCCCGGCGCACAATTTGCTGAAAAGCTACTGCAAAAAATGCCTGAAATGAATGCTGGTGATGGAAAGGGCGTGAGGAAAGGTAAGGTCTACTACTCAAACTCCGGCTCAGAGGCCAATGAGAAGGTTTACAAAATGGTCCGCCAACTCGCCCATATCAATGGTGACGGCAGTCGCCATAAAATTATCTTCCGCGATCGCGATTACCACGGCTCAACCATCGGCGCGTTAAGCTCTACCGGCCAGATTCAGCGCAAAGAGCAGTATGGCCCGTTTGCCCCCGGTTTTTCGTCTTTTTCTCACTGCTGCTGTTACCGCTGCCCATTTGGTAAAACCTATGGCAGCTGCAATATCGAATGTGCCAAAGATCTGGAGACGGCAATTTTACGTGAGGGTCCAGAACAGGTCGGCGCAGTAGTGCTGGAGCCGGTCACAGCTGGCGGCGGTGTTATTCCACCGGTTGCTGAGTACTTCCCCATAATCCAGGAGATCTGCAAAAAATATGACGTTCTGCTGCATATAGATGAAGTCGTCTGCGGGCTGGGCCGCACCGGAAAATGGTTCGGCTATCAGCACTTTGACGTCAGGCCTGATATGGTCACCATGGCCAAAGGTCTCGCCAGTGGCTATGCCGCAATTTCCTGCACGGTTACGACTGACAAAGTCTTCCAACAGTTCGCTGCCGAAGATGGCGGACCCATGGGTTATTTCAGGGATATCAGCACCTTTGGTGGCTGCACCGCGGGGCCAGCAGCAGGCATCGCCAATATGCAGATTATCGAAGAGGAGAACCTGCTAGACAATGTCGTACAAATGGGTAATCACCTCAATAGTCGCCTGCTCGAGTTAAAGGAGAGGTATCCCGTGGTGGGCGATGTGCGCGGCAAAGGTCTTTTTGCCGGTGCCGAACTCGTCGTCGACCGTGATAGCAAACAGCCAGTTGCTGAAACTTATGCAGCAAAAATTGTGGCTCACTGCATGCAGGCGGGCGTCTTGATTGGCAGGACAAATAGAAGCTTTCATGAATTTAATAATACGCTGTGCCTCAGTCCCGCGCTGATTGCCAGCCGTCGGGATATTGACGATATTGTCGATGCAATTGATAACGCGCTAGCCGCCAACCCGCTGTAAACAGTGCACGGGTTAATGGGCATCACCAATACGTTTTTAACGCGTCAACGGAGTAAATTGCACGGCATAGCCGCCTGCCTTCTGGTGGCCATGGCAGCGAAATTCCTTGCCCTCAACTATGGCGCACCGACCATGCTATTTGCACTGGTCCTCGGTATATCGGTTAATTTCCTCTACGAGTCCAAAGACTGTTCCTCGGGTATCGACTTTTGCTCCTCAATGATTTTACGTTTTGGCGTGATTCTGCTCGGCGCAAAAATTGTATTTGCCGATGTGCTCGCGGTTGGCTGGACAACCGCCCTTGTTGTGGTCGGCAGTGTCTTTCTCACCATCGCATTCGGTGGCGTGGTCGCTAAAGCAATGAAACTGGATTATAAATTTGGACTACTCTCTGCAGGAGCCGTGGCTATCTGTGGCATTTCAGCAGCCATGACCCTCTCGTCGGTGATGCCGCAAAACCGCGAGATGGAGCGCTACACACTGCTCACAGTAATTATGGTGGCCGGGTTTGGCGCCATCGCGATGGTGTCATTTCCGGTATTGGCAAACTTTTTAAACCTCGATTTTCAGCAGGCAGGAATTTTTATCGGCGGTTCAATTCACGATGTCTCTCATGTTGTAGGTGCCGGCTATGCTATGTCCGAGGAGGTTGGCTATATCGCGATGATAGTAAAAATGATGCGCGTCGCCTTGCTGGTCCCCATTGCGTGGATATTTTTGCTGGCATTCCGTCAACAACACACAGCAGGCACGCAGACGCCCGCCCTGCCCTGGTTTCTGCTGTTATTTTTGGCTCTGGCCATCGTCAACAATATTGGCTGGATCCCCTCCGCTGTGAGCCCACTCCTAAATCACATTTCCGAGAACTGCTTTGTTGTCGCCATTGCCGCTCTGGGCATGAAAACCTCATTCGAGGGACTGCTCGACATTGGCTGGCGACCTGCGGCCATGGTGATTATAGAGAGTACTTTTCTTGGAGGGTTGGTGTTGAGTTGGGTTATGCTGTCAACCTGATCGAAAAATAAAAAAAACCGATCCTTTGGCTGCCGCGAGAACAATCGAATCCGCATAAAAGTCGAAGTCGCATAAAAAGGTAGCAGAATGATAATAATAACTACGCCTCCGCCATCAGTTTCAGCAACATCATTTCGTACTTTGGTCACCGTACTCCTGCTATTAGTCTCGCCTCTCGCCGTCGCCGAGCAGGGTATTGATGCCTTTATCAACAACGCGGTACAGCCGCTTACAACCTTTATATCCAGTGTGGTTTTTTATAGCGTAACAATGTTCGGAAGCGATGTTCCGCTCGTGGTTGCCTGGCTGGTTTTTGCGGCGGTGTTCTTCACCTTCTATTTTAACTTTCTTAATTTTCGTGGTTTTTCCCATGCAATCAGCTTGGTTCGTGGCAATCATTCAAACCCCAAAGACCCGGGTGAGGTAACCCACTTTCAAGCACTGACAACTGCCGTATCCGGCACTGTAGGCATTGGCAATATCGGTGGCGTCGCCGTCGCTATCTCGGTAGGCGGCCCCGGCGCCACATTCTGGATGATCACCGCCGGCCTGCTGGCCATGTCGACTAAATTTATTGAATGTACTCTAGGCGTGATGCTGCGCCGTGAAAATGCCGACGGCTCGGTCTCCGGCGGACCGATGTATTATCTCGAGTACGCATTTGCCCAGCGTGGCTGGAAAAAAGCCGGCACATTCATCGGACGCTTTTATGCCGTTGGCATCGTTCTCGGATGTTTGGGAATCGGCAATATGTTTCAATCGAATCAAGCTTATATGCAGTTTATTAATGTCACCGGCGGCAGCGAAGGTAGCTGGTTTGCGGACAAAGCCTGGTTGTTTGGCTTGTTACTTGGCGCATTGGTCGGTGTGGTTATTATCGGCGGTATTCAAAGTATTGCCCGGGTCACCAGCAAAGTAGTGCCATTTATGGCGCTGCTCTACTGCATCAGTGCGCTGACTATGCTGGGAATGAATTACGAAGCAATCCCCTACGCGTTTAACGCTATTATCAGTGGTGCATTCAGCCCTGAGGGAATCAGTGGTGGCGCTATTGGTGTAATGATTATCGGATTTCAGCGCGCCGTTTTTTCCAATGAAGCAGGGATTGGCTCGGCGCCGATCGCGCACGCTGCGGTACTCACCAAAGAGCCTGTTACCGAAGGTTATGTCTCGTTATTGGAACCCTTTATTGACACGGTAGTGATCTGTACCCTGACTGCCTTGGTGATTGTCACGACTTTTTACTACGACCCAACCTTTAATCAAGGTCTCGGCGGTATTGAGATGACCTCCGCTGCGTTTGCGCGCAATATCTCCTGGTCGCCCTATTTGATAGCCATCGCCGGGATGCTGTTTGCATTCTCGACCATGATTGCCTGGGCCTACTATGGCCTGAAAGGCTGGACCTATCTGGTGGGTGAAAAAGTCTGGGCAAGTAATATTTTCAAATTAGTGTTCTGCCTGTTTGTGGCGCTCGGCTGCAGCATTCAGCTGGATGCGGTGCTCGATTTTTCTGATGCTTTGGTGTTCCTGATCTGTGTGCCAAATATAATTGGTCTTTATATGCTGGCACCCATGGTGCGCAAAGAATTGCGCAGCTATAACAAAAAATATATCAAACGGCACTGACCCAATAATGTATCGGTAGCCTGTGCGACAATTATCGGGGGTGACAAACCCACAAAAGCGTTTATATTAGAGGTTTTCTGCTGTGGGTCAGGCAGGGTTTTCGGCCACACAGGTCACGGTACAGGTGATTCAGGCACTATAGATGTCCCTCAATGTTCTTTTCCATCTCGACGCCAACAGCAAACATAGTCTGCAAAAACAGATTATTGAGCAGATCACCCGCGCCATTATCAATCGCAATCTGCCGACCGATGTCCCCCTACCCTCCAGTCGCAACCTCTCAAGTCAACTAAAAGTCGGCCGCAACACAGTGATACTCGCCTATGAGCGTTTAGTCAGTGATGGCTATTTGATCTCTCGCGAGCGCAGCGGCTACTTCGTCAATCCTGATATCCTCAATGGTTACGCCCAATCCGAGCTGACTAACGAAATAGGTCAACAGCAACCCGACTGGTCACAGCGGCTGGCATTAACACCCTCACATTTTGCCAATATCGAAAAACCGCGAGACTGGCAGCGCTATCAGTATCCGTTTATCTATGGGCAGATCGGCAGCGACCTGTTCCCACTGAATAACTGGCGCGAGTGCTGTCGTGACGCGGTGAGTGTTCAGGCAATTAATGAGTGGTCGGTTGATCAGCTCGATCACGACGATCCCTTATTGATAGAGCAAATTCAAAAGCGCCTGCTGCCGCGACGCGGTGTCTGGGCCAATGAGGATGAAATTTTAATTACCGTGGGCGCCCAACACGCACTCTATCTTGTTGCTCAGCTATTGTTTAAACAAGACACTTCTGTCGGCCTGGAAGATCCAGGCTATGTCGATGTGCGCAATATTGTTTCGATGAGTGGCAGCACCATTCAGCCTCTGCCGGTGGATACAAAAGGACTGGTCATAGACGCCAGCATTGATAGCTGTGACTATATCTATGTCACTCCCAGCCATCAGTCACCCACTACCGTCACTATGCCACTGGAGAATCGTCGTGCGCTGTTAAAGCGAGCCGCTGATTCAGACATTATTTTGATCGAGGACGATTATGAGAGTGAATCCAACTATCACTCCGACCCTCTGCCAGCGCTGAAGAGTCTCGACAAAAACAATCGCGTACTCTATATCGGCAGCCTTTCCAAAACCATCTCGGCGGGCTTGCGCATGGGTTATATGGTCGGGCCGGCCAAGTTAATTGCCGAGCTGCGCTGCCTGCGCCGGCTCATGCTGCGTCACCCTGCTGCGAACAATCAGCATTCCATGGCACTCTTTCTCTCTCGCGGCTACCACGAGTCGCTGGTGAAAAATCTTCACCAGACCTATAAAGCACGGTTTGAAATCATGGCTGAAGAGCTGGACAAGATGGCCCCTGTGTCAGTGGCTACGACGGCCTTTGGCGGTTCCTCATTTTGGATTGAGGGACCAAAAACACTGAATGCCAGAGCATTGGCAGAAGAAGCCAGAAAGCAGAGCATGATTATTGAGCCCGGCGATCTGCATTTTTATTCTGAAAGCCCACCGCAACACTATTTTCGCCTTGGCTTTTCCGCCATTCCGACCGACCGGATAAGACCCGGTTTAAAGAAGCTCGCCGAGCTAATCACACTGCTATCTTAAGCTAAAACAATTATATGGAACCTTTTTCTGGAAACTTTTTCTGGAACCTTTTTCTGGAACAATAGATCAGTATAAACTGGTCCTACCTCTTTCGAGCGGTCTTGCATAAGCTGCAACGCTGATTTAAATCCAAGTAACAGGCACTCACCACGGGGCAATTTATGGCACGCATGACACCCAGCGAAGCATTCGTTGAAACACTGGTCGCCAATGGCGTCACTAAAATTTTTGGCATTATGGGCTCAGCCTTTATGGACGCGATGGATATCTTTGCGCCAGCGGGTATCGAGTTGATTCCCGTTGTTCACGAGCAAGGCGCTGCCCATATGGCCGACGGTTATTCTCGCGCCTCGGGTGAACACGGCGTGGTCATTGCCCAGAATGGCCCGGGCATTTCCAACTGTGTTACCGGTATTGCGGCGGCTTATTGGGCCCACTCTCCTGTGGTGATGATCACTCCAGAGGCTGGCACCATGAGCATCGGCTTGGGTGGTTTTCAGGAAGCGCACCAGCTGCCCATGTTTCAGGAATTCACCAAATACCAGGGCCATGTCAACAACCCTAAACGTATCGCTGAGTTTACCGCGCGCTGCTTCGACCGCGCACTGTCCGAAATTGGCCCCACTCAACTCAATATTCCCCGGGATTTCTTCTACGGTGATATCGATATCGAAATTCCTCGCCCACAGCGTCTCGATCGTGGCCCTGGTGGCGAAAAAAGCTTGAATGAAGCTGCTGAGCTTCTCGCCACAGCGCAGTTCCCGGTAATGGTTTCCGGTGGTGGCGTGGTGATGGCAGACGCCATGGCAGAATGTGTCGCCCTCGCCGAATTGCTCGGCGCACCGGTAGTCAACAGCTATCAGCACAATGATTCATTCCCCGCCAGCCACCCTCTTTGGTGTGGTCCGCTCGGATACCAGGGTTCCAAAGCAGGTATGAAACTGATCTCCAAAGCCGATGTGGTGCTGGTACTCGGCTCACGTTTGGGTCCATTTGGCACACTGCCTCAGTATGAAATGGAATACTGGCCGGAAAATGCCAAGATCATTCAGGTCGATGCCGACCACAAAATGCTTGGCCTGGTGAAAAAGATCTCTGTGGGTATCTGTGGTGATGCAAAAGCCAGTGCTGTAGCGCTCACCGAACGCCTGTCCAAGCTAACCTTGGCCTGTCACGCCAATCAACAGGCTCGCAGCGAAGAAATCGCTGCCGAAAAAGCCACCTGGGAAGCTGAGCTGGACGAGTGGACCCATGAGCGCGACGACTACAGTCTCGATATGATTGCCGAGGCCGCCGCCGAAGACGGTGAATGGTTGCATCCACGCCAGGTGTTGCGCGAGTTGGAAAAAGCTATGCCAGAAAATGTGATGGTCTCAACCGACATCGGCAATATCAACTCGGTGGCACATAGCTATCTGCGCTTTGAGAAGCCGCGCAGTTTCTTTGCCCCGATGAGCTTTGGCAACTGTGGCTATGCCCTGCCAACCATTATTGGTGCTAAAGCCGCGGCGCCTCACCGCCCCGCGATTGCCTATGCCGGTGACGGCGCCTGGGGTATGAGTATGTCGGAAATTATGACGGCCGTGCGCCACAATATTCCCGTCACAGCCGTGGTGTTCCACAACCGCGACTGGGGTGCAGAAAAGAAAAATCAGGTCGAATTTTACAATCGTCGCTTTGTTGCTGCCGAGCTTGAGAGTGAGAGCTGGGCAGGCATCGCTCAGGCGATGGGGGCCGAAGGTATTGTTGTCGACTCACTGGACCAAGTGGGTGCAGCACTGAACAAAGCAGTGGCTATGCAGATGAATGAGGGTAAAACCACCGTTATCGAAATTATGTGTACCCGAGAGCTGGGCGATCCATTCCGACGCGATGCACTGTCCAAGCCGGTTCGCTATCTCGAAAAATATAAAGACTACGTCTAACCTTGATAGCTAATATCGCGGAATCCGTTGGCACTGGAGCCTCTCTATGAAACGAGAGGTTTTAGTGATCAACTGTGGTTCCTCGAGTATTAAATTCAGCCTTTTTACATCGCTCAACGCACGCCTAAACCTGATACTTAATGGTCAGATCGAGGCGCTCGGCACTGCTGCACAATTCTCCTTTAAATTAGCTCGTCGAGAATCGGCCAGCAGCATAGATATCCCCCACACCACAAAGCATCACGATGCATTGCAGATCCTGTTGCAATGGCTCGATGGCCAGTTGGATAAAAGTGCCGAGCTCATCATCGGACACCGGGTGGTGCACGGTGGCACACAGTTTCAGCAACCCACTATTATCAACAATCAGATACTGGCTGAGCTCCACGACCTTATTCCTCTCGCCCCGCTGCATCTGCCACACAATGTGCAGGCCATCGAAATACTCGCTCAGCTGCGGCCCAATGTTATTCAAGTCTCCTGTTTCGACACGGCATTCCACGTAACACAGAGCAGAACGGTCCAGCAATTTGCCCTGCCTGATCAATATTATGATCAAGGACTGCGCAGCTATGGCTTTCATGGCCTGTCCTATGACCATATCGCCCGAAATCTGAAACAGCGAGACCCGCAACTGGCAGCAGGAAAAGTGGTGGTTGCCCACCTCGGTAACGGCGCAAGTCTCTGCGCTATGGACAATGGTCGCAGTGTCGACTGCAGCATGAGCTTTAGCACCCTCGACGGGCTGGTTATGGGTACCCGCAGCGGCGCCATAGATCCCGGGGTTATTCTCTATTTGCTGCAAAATCAACAGATGAGTCCGCAACAGATTAGCGACTTGCTCTACAAAGAATCAGGATTACTTGGACTGTCTCAGCTAAGCAGCGATATGCGCGAACTGCTGGACAGCTCTACCGAACAGGCAAAACGCGCGGTATCAATTTATATTTATCGCCTGTGTCGTGAAATAGCCGCCATGGCCAGTACCCTGCAGGGTCTCGACGGCATCGTATTTACAGGCGGCGTGGGTGAAAACTCAACCCAGATTCGTCAACAGGCTTGCCATCAACTGGCTTGGCTTGGCCTGTCGCTGGACAACGACGCCAACAGCGCAAGCCAGTCGCTTATTTCATCTCCTGACAGCAAGATAAAAGTGTATGTTTTGAAAGCCGACGAGGAGCAGGTTATCGCCCAGCTCGCTGTGACGGCTGTGCAACAGAGCTGAAATCGGATTACTTGACAACCGACTCCAATAAATCGGCCAGCTGATAAGGGTGAGAGCGCTGAGCGTTGTGGTCACTTATTAGGCGATAGATTGGCCACTCTCTCGATACTGCTCGCTGCCATGATGGGTCACTCTCTGCTGCTGTCTTTGCGCCACTTTCATTATCGACAAACCCAATATAGACCGCAGGCAAATTTTGCGCGTGCACATTATTAAAAGCGACCGGCTCTGTCAGGGTGGCGAGGGGCTGCGGTACATCACCTGGTGGAACCAAATCCGGATTGAGCCAAGAAAAGTAAACCATGCCATCCTCCACCCGATGCTCCGCCATATCTGGCCACAGATCGAAAGCTGACATTCCATGAGCGGGAACAGCGGCATCAAGAAACACCGCTTGTTTGATTCTGTCTGGCATATGATTCATTACACCTGTAATCACCATGCCGCCATAACTATGGCCGACCAATACCACCTGATTCAATGACTCGAAAGCGATGGTATTTGCAACATCGAGGATATGCGTTGTGAGATTTACCCTGTCACTCGCTAGATGAGCTCTTTCTCCCAGGCCGGTCAGAGTAACCCGATATACCTCATGACCTCTGTCGGTTAATATTTTATCTACACCCTTCCAATCCCATGCGCCTCCGCTTGCGCCGTGAACAAAAACATAGGTATGCATTGATTTATCAATTCCCTGCTCCGGCCGCCCATCAGCATCGCCCAGCCAAATGGCTGATACGGCGACTAAACCAGCAACAAGAGCTGTTAAAAGTAATTTCATATTCAACCTCTACAGTAAGCGAGGAAGCTTCTCAGAAAATGGCCAATTATGATAGCGCTGATAAAGAGTGCCCGGGGCGGGGCTCAAGTGCAACTTGAGCGATAATAGCCTTGACGCATCGCGCAGAAAAAAGCATTAACTGGATTGGTCCGGTTGTTGTTTTAAATGCAGCGGACAAGATACGCTGCTATCCAACCTACCATCCACCTCAATCAAAACCCGCGATGAACAAGAAGTAGCCGGGTCGGCTATAGGCCCGGGCGGCTTATTGCTTAGTCAAGAGCGGTACATTAAGGATGTTCGGAGTTTAACAAACATGGTTGTCGGTTATGTGGAGTCGCCACTTTACCCTGATGCAAATACTCTTTGGGGCGCCCTTACAGCTGCTGCGAGTGCTTACGATAATGGCCTGACTTATTGCCTATTTCCTGAGTTAAACCAATCTCTAATTGGTTCTTGTAACGGCTATAATTCAAACAGTTATGCTATGGGCCTTATAAAGTCCCGTGGAGGAGTAGCAACTCCATTGTCTATAATGCCCGGGATGACCAGTCTTGTACATCCAATAACTAATACGACAATTTATCCAGGTGTTCATAAATATGTTCCATCATCAGAGTTTTGATGAAAAATTAAAGGACTGTGTTTATGGGAAGTTACTTTGCAAAGGTGATATATGAGTAGTCAAAGGTACGCGAAGTATTTGCCGGTGTTAGAAGTATTATTTCTAATTATATTATCGATATTATCGATATTTATAGGGTATCCACTTACACAATTATTTCCAATTTTGCAGGATGGGTTCGGAATTGTACCTGCGATATCTGGAATTATGTTTGGGACATTTCTAGTCGGATTTATTTATACAGCTATGACTAAGAGGCTATTTTTACTATTAGTTCTTATTGGCCTTATTTCATCATCCTTACTGATTTTGTGGTCTACGGAGTGGTTGATTTCGAATTTATATACTCCTTTTAAAGAAATGCGGTCTGTATTGCTGTGGCATACCTTCCCCCTTTTTACAGGTTTGATTGCGGGCTTTCTTGTGAGAGTTCTATTCTACAAGCTCGTAATACCGCTAAAGAATAAGTAGTTTTGACTAGTTCATCTACAGTTAATTTTAATGATTATATTGGCGGTGATAAACCAGTTCCAAGTAATGAGTTCAATTGAGTTTAATGAAAAATTGATGAGGGAGTATGAAAAAATCGGTGCTGCATAAATTACTTTTGGCGATCGCTAGTTTTATTCTTAGCGGCTGTAATCCGATACCTAGCCATACCAAATGTAATTTGCCGTTCTTGGACGTAAATTCAGAAATTATTGCCATTGAGAAAATTGGTACTTGGGGTGTTTATCAAAATTACTGTCCTAAACCAATTGAAAGGGTTTTTGAGGTTGAGCGTAACTTTGGGGTAATTAAATTTGAATGGTGGGGTTCTCCTCACCGTTTATATTTATCAGTAAAAGGCAGCGAGAAAGATTTCTCTGAATTATCCATTAATAATTCTGTAGTAATATTAGAAAAGGTAGATATTGACTCTGGGTGGTTGTCACAGTACTCCCATAGGATTACTTTTCCGAATAATGATTTTACGAAGCCAATATTACCCAATATTAAATTTGAATTATTAGTCAAGAATGGTGATGGAGATAAAATTGATAGTATAGAAATGTCTTACTCAACAAGGATCTGTACCTGCAGCAGTGTCGACTCAATATAATTAATTCAAATTGTTAAGTTCATGGTTTGGTTAATTCAACAAGTAGCGGATGCAAGCCCTGCTCAAAATTCGTAATTCCCCATTTTCCGATATAGCCGGTGCAGTTGTAATCCCCCCATT
>Ga0255771_1001273_pt1 | contig 27438 bp, 21 predicted proteins | sample 011ome_19_FD_179969 | JGI IMG/M metagenome (GOLD analysis project Ga0255771, IMG submission 179969) | Coastal salt marsh microbial communities from the Groves Creek Marsh, Skidaway Island, Georgia - 011510BT metaG (version 2) | ecosystem: Environmental > Aquatic > Marine > Intertidal zone > Salt...
ATGGGCGGGGTTGGGGCGTGGTCATCGGACGTCGCGCGCGCGTGGTGCGTGCGCGCGTTGGGGCACCGCGCGGGATGTGATGATGCGTGGCGTTTGGGTGCAACGTTCGCGCGAGGCGGGTGGGGAGGATGTCGTGCTCGGCGTCGGGCGTCGGGCGTTGAGCGCGCGACGTTGAGCGCGCGAGGGTCTGCGCCGCGGCGGAGCGCGACGTCGTTTTGTTTCGCTTGAAGGAACTTGGACTGACGTAATTTTTCTCTCGTACGTGCTATTTGCGAATCTACAGGCTAAACCTGCGAAAGCCCCTGCGGCCCTCAAGGCTAAACAACCGAAGGCGGAACCGAAGGGCCCGTCCAACCCGTTGTTTGAGCGCAAGCCGAAGAACTTTGGCATTGGTAACTCGTTGCCGGTGAAGACGCCGCTTAACCGTTACGTGAAGTGGCCGAAGTATGTGCGCATCCAGCGCCAACGTCGTGTGTTGCAAAAGCGTTTGAAGGTCCCGCCGGCCATCAACCAATTCAACAACACTTTGGACAAGAACTTGGCGACGAACTTGTTCAAGCTTCTCATGAAGTACCGCCCGGAGGACGCGTCCCAAAAGAAGGAGCGCCTCGCCGGTATGGCGGAGGCTGAAGCCGCGGGTAAGGATGTTGAGAGCAAGAAGCCCGTTGTCGTGAAGTTCGGTATCAACCACATCACGTACCTCGTGGAGCAAGGCAAGGCGCAACTCGTGTGCATCGCGCACGACGTTGACCCGGTTGAACTCGTTGTCTGGCTCCCGGCTTTGTGCAAGCAAATGAACGTGCCGTACTGCATCGTTAAGGGCAAGGCTCGTCTCGGCGCGGTTGTGCACAAGAAGACCGCCACGGCGTTGGCGCTCACCGCGATCAAGAACGAAGATAAGCTTGAATTCTCCAAGCTCGTCGAAGCCATCAAGGCTTCTTACAACGACGTCTTCACGAAGACGTCCAGAACGTGGGGTGGTGGTATCATGGGTGTTAAGTCCCAAGCGAAGACTGAAGCTCGTAACAAGATCATCGCTCGCGAGCTTGCCCAACGTGCGACTGTTCAGCAATAGGGAAAAAAGAACATGTTGGTGTTTAAGTTCCTTTGTTACTTGGTATGATGGTGAAGTCGTCTGCGGCGCGACGGCAACTTGCGCGGTGACTAGAGGCGTCTCACTTAATGGGGCGCGTTTTGTAATCGTCAAATTTCTAAAAAAACTTCAAAATCGCCGTCTTGATAATATCTTTGTCCGTGTATGCGCGCGCGCTGACGTCGTCCAAACCGCACGACGCGACCGCCTTGGCTTGAACGCGCGAATTTGGATATTCCTCACTTCGCGGAGCGCTCACCCAGCGGTGCGCACCAATCATCGTCACGCGCGCGCGCACGCACGACGCACGCACGCACACATAACATGTCCAACGTTTCCAACGCCAATCCTGACGCCGTCGCCACGCCCTCGAGCGTCGCAAAGACGAATGCCGTCGCGAATGCCACCAACGACGATGCGCCGTGGTGGCAAAACATCAAGCAACCGCGCGTGTCTTTGCACACCGATCCGGTGTGGGGACTGAAAGTATCCAAGGTACGCGTGCGTTATACGCGCTATCGTCGTCGTCGTCGTCGTTCGCGCTCGCATCTCGTTGTTGACTCGCGTTGACTTGATTATGATGAATTCAGTTGATCTCGTCGAGACGCGACTCGTCGTTGACCTCGGGACATCGCGTCGCGTGCGCGATTGAATCTGACTTCGAGCGCACGCACTAACATTTGGTACAATCGTAATACATGTTTCGGTGCACGCACAGACTGTGGATGTGAAGGGGTTACCAGGGAACGAGGCGCACGCGACGAGCGTGACCGTCGGCGCGCTCGCTGATTACGCCTCAAAGACGGTCCATACGTTTGCGAAACTCGAGCGCGAGATTGGTGAGCCCGGGAAAGTTGCCGTGGATGTCACTGGCGTGGAGTTACAGAAGAAGTTTGAGGTTGGCGAAGGATTATTAGCCACAGATGTGTCTCTCGGGTTGGGCGTGCAGTGGGATGGGAAGCCGTACATTAACTTTGACGCGATGCCGCGAAGCAACGCGTTAAAAGCCGTGGGCGCGACTGCGGCGATCCACAACGGTCGTTCGCTCGACGTGCGACCGTGCAGACCGTTGTTTGCTAACGTCAGCATCGAGTCGCCGATTTCGCTCTACCGCGATGGCACGGAATTGAACTTGCAGTCGCACGGGCTCATCGCCGCCGTAAACTTGCCGCGGAGCGAAATTAACGTGGCGAAAAAGTAATTTCGACAGCCTTCGTCTTTGAATCAGCCGCGCCACATTAGCCCGTATATTAAATCAATCAAACATCTTTCGTTTTCAACACGCAACGCGTGTCACAAATAACTAAAACAGACTCTACGATTGTCCAAATGTTACGCGTCGAGACGCTCCACCCTCACAACGCGCCAGTCATGGCGCAACCGCTTCGCGATCAGGGTGGACTCGCCGAAATCGCCCGTCGTCTCGCCGTACGTCACCATCGATATTCGCGTGTCGCCTGTGCTATCCTCGTCCGCGCACTCGTCGTTGTCGTCGTCGTCGTCGTCGTCGTCGTCGCGTACAGAATGAACTCGCCGCGCAGCCGCCACTCGCGTGTCACCGACTCACCGCAAGTATTACATTTTTCCCGACGCAGGCGGAGCGACAGCGCGGAAACGATGCGGTGGTGAAAGAAACGACGCCCATTGCGCTGACGCGCGCGAAAGATGACGGCGTGAGCGCACCGTTAGCGCCGAAAGACGGAGGCAAGCGCGAGGCAAAGGCGTTGAAGGAAAAGAAGAGTAAAAAGGCAAAGAAAGAGCCGCCGCCGCCGCCGCCGATCTCATCAAGTTCGTCTTCGTCGTCGTCGAGTTCGTCCTCGTCGTCGAGTTCGTCCTCGTCCTCGTCCTCGTCCTCGTCCTCGTCCTCGTCGAGTTCTTCTTCATCGTCGAGTTTGGCGTCGTCGAGCTCGTCGTCGAGCGAAGAGGTCGCTAAGGAGCGCAAGCGGAGACGAGATGCCAGCTCGAGCGATATGGAGGACAGTGATGTTCTTGATTCCGGTAGTGACGATGACGACGCCGACGACGATGATGATGACGACGCCGATGTAGACGACGTTACCGATGAGGAGGACGTGAGTAAAGCTTTTAAGCGCGCGAGGGACGCGTTGCGAGTCGCTTTAGAGCGACACGGAAACGTTGATTGTTTGACACGCGAGGCTCGAGCAGAGCTCGTGGAGAGTGGGCACGAGACTGCCATGGAGAAGGCGTGTAAAGAAGTTGGGCTGCAAGCTGGGGCGGTGATTAAGAAGATTTTGCGTAAGAATCTGGCACTCATGGGTGCCAGGGATAATTTGTTGGACACGAGCGTGTCGTTAGTAGACGACTTGAAGCCTCGAGAATCAACGAATCCGTTGGTGAATAATTTAGATCCAGAGAATTTTCAGTGTCGAATGTGGGATTCTATCGTCAAGCACAACAACGTTGTGTGTGGACGCGCACAAGCTGCAATGGACACGGTTGAGAACACGGACACCTCTGCGGCGACTGAAACCGCAGCGGCGGAAGAAACAGAGTTTGCCCAAGTGTATCGCGATGCATTCATCGAGGCTTATGGCGACGACATTGATGAATTGCGCAAAGATGAGAAAACTAACGTCGGGGTGATCCTACGCGCGATTCAAACGGGCGTGGACATAGTACCAGAGCTGCAGAAGCAGTTACACTTACAGTGGGCTTCGTTACGAGTACGATCGCAACCCGACGAGAAGTAGCCGTTGTTCAACACCACTAGCATAATGTACACATGTATATTTACATAAAATTATCGTCTACTTTCCTATGCAGAAGCGCTCGAAAATGGTGTCTAAAATATCCTCGGTTGTGTCTTCGCCAGTCACTGTACCGAGCGCAAACGCGGCTTCACGTAAATCAATAGTCCAAAAGTCTAGGGGCATGTCTGCGGCTATGGTACCCTTTAGTCGGTCTAAAGAGTCTGCGGCAACTTGCAAGGCCTCGGCCTGACGTTGGTTTGCGGCCCACGCCCCGCCTTCAGCGTCGACGGCGCCGCCGCTCACCGTGTCGACCACCGCAGATTCCAACAAACTCAAGTTGTCTCCAGTCGCCGCACTAACGTGCACGACAGCGCTAAACGTGGAAATGACCTCATCGGGTGGCGTCGCATTAGCCGCGTCGGCGACGTCGGTTTTGTTAATGACGAGCACTGCAGAGCCACTCGCTCGAGCGTTATTCGAGATTTCGCTCTCCCAAATCGCATAGTCTTCAGTCGTCCATCCGCGCTCTGCATCGACGACAAGTACGACTACATCTGCACCCGCCGCAGCTGCGCGAGAACGCTCAACGCCGATTTGCTCGACCTCGTCGTCGGTCTCAGATCGAATACCAGCGGTATCGAGCAAAGTCGCCGGCAAGCCTCCGATATTCACGGAAGCCTCTACAACGTCTCTCGTTGTACCCTCACGTGACGTCACAATCGACCTTTCGCTTCGTGTCAACGCATTGAGTAACCTGGACTTGCCAACATTTGGTCGCCCGACGATGGCGACCGTGACGCCAGTTTCAAGTAGAGCTCCACGACGAGCGGTTTGCAATACGTCTTTCACCGTCTCACACGCAGCAGCCGCTTTTGCGGCTATGGCGTTGACGTCTAGTGGCACCATTTCGTCATCAAAATCCAATCGCGCTTCAAGTTCAGCGAGTAAGTCTACGCATAGCGTGCGCGCTTGACTTACGGGCGTCGTTAATCCACCTCGCATCGTCGCCAACGCGCTATCCGCCGCCGCCGTCGTCTTCGCGCTCACTAATGCGTGCACTGCTTCAGCTTGCGCCAAATCTAAGCGACCGTTGAGAAATGCGCGCAGCGTAAACTCTCCATTTCTCGCCAACCGCGCACCTTCGTCAAGACATCGACGCAGTACGCGCTGCACGCACACGGCGCCGCCGTGACAGTGAAGTTCCACGACATCCTCCGCCGTGTAGCTTCTCGGCGCCAAGAACGCCAACGCAATGACTTCATCGATAATTTTCCGCCCAGACGCATTACCAGCGTCAATATCGCGCTCATACACCACCCCATACGTCGCGCGATGACTCTCAAACTGAAAGTTCTCTCGCCCGCCGCCGCCTCGACCGACGGCGAACACGCGCCCAGCAATCGCCACCGCATCCTCCCCACTCAACCGCACGATGGCGATCCCACCGCTCGACGCCACGACAGGCGTCGCTATGCCCGCAATCGTGTCCCGGTCGCCCTGCATCGACGTTGTCGACGCCCAAACACCCGTCCAAAAAGCGCGCCCACGCGCTGGCCCATCGCCTCGCCCGCGCGGTCGTTGTCGCGCCCCGGCGCCGCTCGCGCGCCCGCGACGCGACGCGAGCGACGCGCCGAGGTGCGACGACGCGCGTTCGACGCGTTGGCGCGCGCCGAGCGCGTGCGCGATGGACATCGCGCGCGGCGCAGTGAGGCGAATGCGTCGTCGATGGCGCGCGAACGCCACATAAAAATGAATTTAATAGTGTAAAACCGTCCACAGTATGAAAACGGCGCACCTACGGCGGCGGCGCGCGGCGGCGCGCGCGTCACTTTCGGCCGAGTTCGTCCGTCGTACGCGTGCGACATCGAGCGGTGAAGCTGCTTACATCGACCGCAGATTCAGGTACGGTTCGTTTGCGCGTCCTCGTCAATCGTTCGCGCGCGCGCGCGTGCTCAGCGGCGCGTAGAGCGCGTCATTCGGCGGCGCGCGTGACAATTCTAGGGCAACAATCCACTCGACGCTCGCGTCGCGTTCCTCGCGCGGTAACTGACGTGGCGTTCGTTCGTGTTCGTGCACGCACAGATATTCATCTTTAACGCGCGCATACCATCATGGCTGACGTGAACCCGAAGGCGTACCCGCTCGCGGATGCGCAATTGACGATCACTATTTTGGACATCGTGCAACAAGCGAGCAACTACAAGCAGTTGAAGAAGGGCGCGAACGAAGCGACGAAGACGCTGAACCGCGGTATTTCTGAGTTTGTCGTGCTCGCGGCGGATACTGAGCCGCTTGAGATCTTGTTGCACTTGCCTTTGTTGGCTGAAGACAAGAACGTTCCGTACGTCTTTGTGCCGTCAAAGCAAGCGCTCGGACGCGCGTGCGGCGTGAGCCGACCGGTTATTTCTTGCTCTGTGACTACGAATGAAGGTTCGCAGTTGAAGCAGCAAATCCAAAATTTGAAGGATAGCATCGAAAAGTTGCTCATTTAATAATCCTCTCGTGGGTTATGGAATTAAGTGAACGTCAGCCGGCGGCGCCGAGTCGCGCGTTTATTCTCGACTCTGCGCCGCCGCGCTCGGCGTTCGCCTTCATCGATCCGGTTCATGTCGCGGGTAATTTTACACCTGTACCACCGACTAATCTTCTAGCGTATTAGACATCTATACGTAATTTTCAAAGCACGAATAAAGTAACAAAGCAAAGTTCCTCTTGATGACTCACTAAAGTCATCAGCTCCGCACAACTCGGCGCATGCAAACTGCGTCGCGCATCGCGTCGCGCATCGTCACTCGCGTGCTACCAACCGCTCGCCGCTCGTACACATCGCTACATCACCGCGCAATGCCGACGCCTGACGACGTGATGCGTTCTAGAATCACCAAGGACGACCGCGTCGTGTTGTTCATCTGCGACATGCAAGAAAAGTTTGCCAAAGCCATCACTGGTTTCGACCAAGTCGTGCACGCGCAGACGGTGTTGATTCGAGGCGTGCAGGCTATGAACGTTCATAAAACTTATGCAAAGCATGAGATATATGTGACAGAGCAGGTGCCAGAGAAGCTTGGAACGACTGTGGAGCCGTTAAAGGACGCTCTGGACGGTTGTACCTGCAACGAAAAAACACGTTTTAGCATGATCGATGAGAAGTTTTGGGAAGTATTTCCAGATGCCAACAAGCGTGTCGCCGTCGTGACGGGCATTGAAGCACACGTGTGCGTGTTGCAGACGGTGTTGGATTTGTTGCAGTCGGGATGTCGCGTCCACGTGTGCGTCGACGCGGTTAGCAGTATTCGCCCGGAGGACCGCGCCGTGGCTTTGCGTCGCATGGAGAGCGCTGGGGCGTATTTAGCGACGACCGAGTCGATCTTATTCGAAATGCTCGGCGATGCCAGTTCAGAGCACTTTCGAGCTGTGTCCGCAGCCGTGCGCGCAAAGCGACCGGACACTCCGGCGCTGCCGTCGATTTGACAACTGTGCGATGACGGAAAGAATTGTAATTTACAAGAAAGCGCTTTAAGCGGCATGCTACAGACAGACAAGATTTCGCGCGTGAGAGAAACCACTATTTGATTTCCGGTAGAACTGCGGGAATGGTGGCGTACTCGTATAATTTATCGAGGTCGCCCTTCCACTGCGTGGCGTTGAGCTCTGACACGCGCTTGGCTTCGCTCTTGCCGTCTCGCACAATGTTAAGTAAATAATTCATGTAAACCTCCTCGCCGAGCCCGCGCTCTTTCAATCCAACGACGGAAAGATCGACGACTTGCTTGGCGATGTCTAACGCGGTGCCGTCTCTGAATTTAGCGGACAAACCATCCTTGGTGACGCCCACGCGAAGGGCGTCGCGCTCCGCTTGCGTCCAGTCGCTCACCAACTTTTCTGCCGCCGTGAGCGCGGTATCAGAGTACAACAACCCAACCCAAAACGCAGGCAACGCGAGGATGGCTTCATAAGACCCACCGTCAGCGCCGCGCATTTCCATGTACTTTTTCAATCGTACTTCTGGGAACACCGTCGTGAGGTGCTGTTCCCAGTCGTCCATCGTCGGCTTGTCTCCCGGAAGTTGCGGCAACTTACCCGCCATAAAGTCGTGCCAAGATTCGCCAGAGACGTCCACGTACGTGCCATTACGATAAACAAAGTACATGGGCACGTTCATGACGTAATCAGCGTACTTTTCAAATCCAAAGTCGTCTTCAAACACCCACGCGAGTGTCCCGGTGCGGTCGTTATCGGTGTCCCGCCACACATCTGAGCGCATGGATTGATACCCCGTATCCACGCCATCAACGAACGCAGAGTTGGCAAACAACGCTGTTGCGAGAGGTTGAAGCGCTAACGACGTTCTAAACTTGCGAATCATGTCAATCTCGCTTTCGAAATCGAGATTGACTTGAATGGTGCACGTGCGGAACATCATATCCAAACCTCGCGTGCCCTTCTTCGGCATGTACGCGCGCATAATCTTATACCGTCCCTTTGGCATCATCGGCACGTCGTTCACCGCCCACTTTGGGTCAAAACCAAGACCTAAGAATTTGTGATTCTTCTCCAGCGCCAACGCCGAGGTGGCTTCCAAGTGCCACTTGACCTCGTCTCTCGTCTCGTGCAACGTCTCCAAAGGCGCCCCGCTCAACTCAAACTGTCCACCAGGCTCAAGCGTCACGCTCTGCTTATTCGCCGTACACCCGATAATGTTCTCCTTTTCCATGATTGGCTTCCACCCGTGTCGGTCGACCAAACCAGTCAAAATATGATTCACCACGTCGTAATCCATGCGTCGCTTGGTCTCCGCGTCGAACCCAAACTTTTCGTGCTCCGTGCCAATCCTACGTCGTCGTCAATTACATCCGATTCACGCCGTCAGTACACGCATTCATCACGCGCGAGAGAGAGAGCCTCATCAACGTCAACGCGCGCATCGCCGCGTCGTCGACGACGCTCGGCGCGCGTTAAAAGCGCGCGCTTCTGCAAAAAAAGGCAACGTCATCAGGATCGCCGCCGCCGCCGTACGCGTTTTCCTTGCATCGCTTCGCGCGTCATCGCGCACGCACCTGAACGCCGATTTCGGCTTGCATCCGCTGCGAATAAACTCCACGCACTGTTCGCGCGTCACCGCGGCAGCGCGCGTGCCGTCACCGCGCGTCGCCGACGACGGCGCCGCCGCCGCACGCGGTCGCAGCACCGCGGCGCGCCGCACGCGTGCCTCGCTCGCGCGTCCGCGCGACGCGGGCGCGCCGCGCGTAGACGGTGCGCCAAAGGCAATCATCTCGCGATCGGTGCGCGCGTGAGCGCGAGTGACGCGCGCGTCGATGAATGCGCGCGCGATGCGCGTCGACGAATGGCGCTGGGGCAAACGCGTGGATGCGAATCATTCGCGCTCGAGGCGCGCGTCTAGGCATGGAATCGCGCGTGTTTCGCGACGCAGCGCGAGATGTGCGCACGCATCGTCATCGCGACGCGCGAGAGGCGCCGCCGGCGCGCGCGCGAGGCGAGGCGACGCGGATAAGCGCGTGCGTGCGTTTGGGTGTGTCCGTTTTGAATATGTGATTCATTGGCGATGGTGATTCGGTCGACCGATGATGGTCGCGCGCCACGTCGCGACGACCGCGCGAGGTCTCTGCGCCGGGCGAGGGATGACGATGGGATCGTTCGCGGAGACGCGTTCGCGGAGACGCGCGCATCGCGGCGCGATCGAGGCGATGGCGACGGCGGTGGCGCGGGTGTCGGTGTTGAAGGCGATTATGGTGATTATGGTGTTGATGGTGTCTGTCGTCGCGCGCGGCGTCGACGCGGGGTTGTTTTCATCGAGCCCGAGCGCGGTGGAGTCTGGTGGTGATTCGTCATCCGATGGTGGGTCGTACGAGAGCGGGTTGGCGTACGCGCGGCGGGTGAGAGCGCTTCCGGTTGGGCCGTGTCCGCTGGCGCCGTTGGCGATTTGCGAAAAGTTGCGCTACGTGGTGATTGAGGAGGAGGCGTCGGCGAGAGATGCTACTCGACGGTGCGATGCGCTTGGTACGGGTCGGAAGTTTTTGTGCGCGTTGCGAACGAATGCGCTCGCGGCGGTGTCCAAGGCGGTGAACTGGGGAGACGCGATGTTCCCGCGGGAAACGCGCGTCGTGCCTTTGTTCAGCAAGCGATCGAGTGCGTCGAGAGAGCCGTCGTATGATCACGCGTTGGCGTCATTGTGTGATTTACGTATGAATAAGTTGTGCGGAAATGTTGTCGAGCAGCGCTTTGAGCACGCGAGTAAGCAGGCAGAGATGATGAGCGAATGCGAAGTTGCGGAGAAATTGCACGACGCGTGGGAGGTTCAAAAGGAGATGTGCGAAGCCAAGGCATTGGAAATCAAACAAGATCGTCAAAACGCCGAAATGGAACTCAAGGCGAGCGAGGAGGCGTACTCTAAAAAGTTTGGCGTGAAGATTGGTGAGAAGGAAAAGACAAAGACAATTTTGGGATGCCGAAGCGAAGCGTTTGGAGACAAGCCCACAAACGATGACTTGTTGATAAGGTCGTTGCGTGAAACGCGCGTGCGTCTCATGAAGACTCAATCAAACGGTGGTTATTGTAACAAAGCCGCGGTTGACAAGATTGTCAACTCCAAGACGGCTGCCTCTCGCGCGCAAGCTTTGAAAGATTTGGTGTTACCGGGCAAATATTTTGAAACGTGTGACAAGGTTTTATCGCACTTGGATTTCATGATTAGTCTTCTCGAATCAGAGCGTTGCGCGCGTTCAGAGTCTCAAGGCATTCCATGCCGCGAGTGGTGCACCGAAGATGACGAAAAGTCTGTTGGAAGCAAGAAGATGAAAGCCGCGGATAAGGAAGTGCTCGAAAAGCGCAAAAAAATGGCATCTGAAGCGTCAAAGATTTCGCGAAAACGTCAAAAACATGAAGCCAAGCAATTGGAGATGATGCAAAAGCTTCGAGCACAGTGCACCACGCAACTCACCGCGGCACAAAAGATGTATTTACAATCTCTCGAGCGTTGCGAAGCGCACGGACCAAGGCTTCGACAGTTGCGTGAAGCCATCATCAATGTTGAATCACGTGTGGAAAGCATCGTACCCGCACTTGATCAAACCATCGCCGCGGTAGCTATCGTGGGCGTGACCCCGGACGTGGCGAAGAGTATGGCAAACTTATTAACCACGGCTGAACTCGCCAAGTTTGCGCACAGTTCGCCGCAGGAGCTTCAACGCGCACTCGGCGCCGAACCTTTAAAGACTTTACGCGACGCGTGCTCGGCGAGCGCCATTTTAGGCGCGGGCGGCGGTAAGTCTGACAAAGTTGGAAGCGCCTGCCCGAATTTCCAGGCACCTGGGCCGATTTCGTGCTCGCAATCGTGCGCCGCTATGGAGGCTGCTACGATAGGCCGTTCGGCTCGCCGCGATAAGCCATTCTCTCTCGGCGTCATCGCAGGTTTGGCGTTGGGGTACATCTTATTTGCTAAGTTTAGTGTTCACGAGTTCGTCAACGAGCTCGCGAACGCTTCAAAAGACAAGCGCGAGTAAAGAATTACGCATAATATATTTAGTCCGACGGTTTTTGTCAATGTCAAATGTACGTATTAAAAGCAAATCAAGTCTCGGTACTACGTCTTCATCGTGATTATCATCACGGGCGCTGTTCTCGTGGCTGTGCCCACTCTACGTGAAGAATCAAGTTGTCATAACCGTAGCCGTTGAGCTTGGCGATGGCGCGCTCTCCGTCGTCTCTGTTCACCATGTTTACGAACGCGAATCCTCTTGATTCCCCAGTCTCGCGGTTGAACGCCACGTAAATACGTGTCACCGGACCGAAAGGACGGAACAGCTCTTGTAAATCTTGTTCGCGAGTATCTTCCGACAAGTTCGACACGCGAATCGAGTTTTCGTCCCGGCGACGATCCATCATCGAAGCCCCAGCCCCAGAAGCGCCGTCCCGCATGGATGGCGGCACATATCCCCCAGCAGTTCTTCTCGGCCCGGTACCGTCCTCGTCCGGCGGTTTCGCCCCATCGTTCGCTAAATCCTTGTACGGACACTTCGACGTCCAGTGATCGCCCTTCTTCCCGCACGTTCTGCACACCAACAACGACGTCTGCGCGCTCGCCATCGCCGCCAACGGATCGCCCGCCTTCTCCACCTCCGACTTGGGCTGCGTCCGCACCTTCTCAAGGAATATCTCCTCCAACGATACCGCCGTCATACTCTCATCCCCAGGCTTATACCTCTTCGCATCGCCAAACTTTGTCCACTGCTTCCGTTCGAGCATTTCTGGGGTTACCTTTTTCACCACCTCGTGTTCTTTAAACTTCTTCGTCGTCTTCGTTCGCACGCCCGCGTCGTTCACGCGATATTCCACCACGGTGATCACGCCCTCTTCATCCGGTCCACTTCGCGTGTTCGCGGGAAGCGAGGACGCGTGCGCGTCGTGCGGCGCCGAGCCCGTGCCGGTGGCGGTGGCGAGATCACCCAGTTTCGCGGTCGTGGCGGCGACGGCGCGCGCCGGTGCGCCCTCGTCGTCGTCGAAATCCTCCCAGCGCGGCTTGCGAGTCATCGTGTGTGTCGTGTGCGACGCGCGTGCGGCGTTCGATGCGGCTTGACGCGCGTGGACGCGGCGGCAAGTGCGGGAGAAGGGCGCGCGCAGCTGATGGGTGAGGGTATGCGCCGAGGCATCCGGCGAGCGCGTCGTGTTTTGGGATGTTTTGATGACAACAATGTGTACGCGGACGCGCGACGCGCGACGATGAACGTGAAACGGAAACTAAGAAACGCACGTTAGGCGTAGTAGAACAAATCAGTTTTCTTCTTGGCCTGGACGGCGACGATGCCCTCGTTGAAATCTTCGTGCGTGACTTCGACGCCGTCTCTTCTGAGCGCGAGCATGCCGGCTTCGACGCACACGGCTTTGAGCTGGGCGCCGTTGAAATCTTCAGTGCCACGCGCGAGTTCTTCAAAGTTTACTTCGCCATTGACGGTCATCTTACGCGAGTGGATCTTCATGATTTGCGCTCGCGCGTCTTCGTTTGGATGCGGAAACTCGATTTTACGGTCCAAGCGTCCAGAGCGCATGAGCGCCGGGTCGAGGATATCCGCGCGGTTCGTCGCGGCGATGATTTTGATACGATCGTCGCTCGAAAACCCATCGAGTTGGTTTAAGAGTTCTAACATCGTACGCTGTACTTCGCGATCACCGTTGGTGTCGGAATCAAAGCGCTTGGTGCCAATGGCGTCAATTTCATCAATGAAAATGATGGCGGGTGACTTTTCTTTGGCAAGCGCGAACGCATCGCGAACCAATTTCGCCCCGTCACCGATGAACATCTGCACTAAAAGCGGGCCAGCGAGCTTCAAATACGCCGCGTTCGTTTGCGCCGCGCACGCGCGTGCGATGAGCGTCTTTCCCGTCCCCGGCGGTCCGTACAACAGCACGCCCTTTGGCGGTCGAATCCCAAGTTTCTGAAACTTTGCCGCGTGCGTCATCGGTAGCACGATCGCCTCGCGCATCTCACGAATCTGCTTCTCTAATCCCCCAATATCAGTGTAATCATCCGTCGGCTTTTCGTCCACCTCCATCGCCTTGACACGCGAATCGTACTCGGCGGGCAACGTGTCCAAGATCAAGTACGAATCTTTATTCACGCCGACCAAATCCCCGGGCTTCAACTCCTCGGCATCCACCAAACCAACCACGGGTAAGAAAATAGTCTGCCTCGTCGTTGTCTTCAACACCGCCGCTTTCCCACTCCTTTGCGCGTCTACATCCGCCGTCGCCGCGTCCTCCAACTCCTCCTCCTCCGCCTGCAAATCCAACATCTCCACCACGTGCCCAACCAAATACGGCAACTGCTTATTCAGCTTAATCTTCTCCTTGTTCTCCTTCACGCGTTCGTTCTCCGACTGCACTTCTAAATTCAACCTATTACTCTCGTCACGAAGCACGCGAAGCTCGTGCTCAATCATGCGCGAGCGCGCGAGCACGTCATCGATCGATGCGCTCTCGAGCTCCGCCAGCGCCGCGGTTTGATCGTCGTCGAACGCGGCGTCGAGATCCATCGCGCGCCGTCAACCGTCCGTCCGTACTCGCGCGACGTTTCGCGATCTCTCGTCGTCGGCGTCGTCGCAATCTGACGCGAGTCGCAGTCAACGTCACGTTTTAAACGCGACTTTTCGCGCCACAACGCGCCGCGCCATCGCCGCGCACGCGTCGTCGCGCGCGACGCATCGATAGACATTCACGCGAACGACGTGTGATGGCCACCGCGGGCCTTCGCGCGCGCACGATCCGCGTCGGCGCGGACGCGACGATCGCGATCGACTATTGGCAACCGTCGAGCGATGTGAAGGCGCACTTTTGCACGCACGCGCACGCGGATCACGTGGTTGGGTTGGGGCGACGCGGGTGGCGTCCTGGCACGGTTGGGGGGAAGATTTATGCGACGAAGATTACGCGGGAGTTGCTCGTGGCGCGCATGCCGACGTTGTCGAGGTACGTGACGGCGTTGGAGTGCGGGGAAACGCACGCGATTCGTTTGACACCGTCGACGACGATAACGGTGACGGTGATTGATGCGGGACATTGCCCGGGGAGTGCGATGTTTTTGATTGAGGGTGCTTGCGGGCGCGTGTTGCATACGGGGGATTTTAGGCGGGAAGATTTTTGCGCGCGAGAGGCGTTGCCCGAGTGCGTGACGCGCGCGCCGATCGACGTGTTAATGATTGATAATACGTACGCGAATCCGAAATGTGCGTTCATTGGGCGCGAGGAGGCGACAGCGGAGTGCGTGGCGTTGGTAGAAAAGTATCGCGACCGGCCAATTTTGCTTGGGATAGATTCGCTGGGGAAGGAAGATTTGATGTGCGCGATTGCGGGCGCCATCGGGGAGGCGGTGGAAATTCCAAACGAACGGATTTTGGCATCGAATTTTGCGAGTTGCTTGAAAGGCACGAGCGCGTGTGAGTACGAATTATTGATCAAGCGCGCGGTGAACGAACGGTTGCCTCAACACGAGCGCACGAATGTGCGTTGTGTACCGAAACAGCACGTGCGGCCAAAGGCGTTGCGCTCGCTCGCTCAAGGGCTCAAGTACGCAGACGTGCAGGCGCCCGTGGCGATTTTGCCCACGGGGTGGAGCGCAGTGCGTGGCAAAGACGATTCCATGACCACTGGTCAGGGCGAGAACGGGCTGAATCCACCGAGTACGGTGCGAGGGATTGATGTGGATGTCGCGGATGACGATCCAGAGGGGTGCATACTTTCAGTCGCGTACTCGCTTCACGCCCCGTACGGCGAGCTCGAAGCGTTCGTACGCGCAGTGCAACCTGGCATCGTAGTTGGCAACACGCGCGTGTGTGCCGAAGACGAAGATTCTCGTGATCCGGCGGAACACTTTGCGCAGTATTGCACTGGTGAGGTGTCTGATGCCGCGCGCGCGATGGCGGCGTTTGAACGCTCCAATAGCGATCGCATCGCAGACGCACCCGTCGACAGCGATGTCGTGGATCGAATTTTGAAGGTTCGTGTCAATGTGGACGAGGTTAAAATTGTCAAGTCTGACGTACCGGTGAAGCGCAAAACGCAACTCGTCGCCGCGCAAAACGGCGTCACGTTTGAGACTCCGAAAAAGTTATCGTGGAAGGAAAGGGAGCAAAAGAAGCTCGAGGCATGGAACGCACGCGCGGCGAGCATTTGGCAAACAATTACGACGAAGAAACACAAGATGGTGGAAAACGCAGTCGAGAACGAGGACGATGTCAATGACGAAGACGCCGAAGACGCCGAAGACGGAGACGAAACCACTGAAGAAGAAGAAGACGCGACGCAACTCAAGAACAATGAAAACGTGCCCGTTGTTAGACAACGGAAGCACATCCCGAGTTGGATGACTGCTTGATTATGACAAAATTAGATGACACGTATTTGTAGTGTCCAATGTACCAATATGTGGAGGTCAAACTAGAATGCTCTCGAGGCTGGAGAGAACAGACACGCGCTTCCATTCCTATCATTACAAGTTGTGTGCGTATTCATCGTGCAGTTGCGTTCGCAGCAACGGTGATGGTTAGATTCTTCGAATGTACGTGTGCGGATCGACAGGGAGCACACACGCGTGCGCAGCACTCACGACAGACTGCCATGACGCTCGGAGCGCACTCCGAGCAAACGACGGTTAGGCACACTGAGCAAACCATCCAGCCCTTTGTACACGCCTGACACGCCTCTTTCGCGCACGCCGTGCACCAAAACCAGTCCAAGTATTGCTCATCTACGCAGAGTTGGCACGATGTCGTGTCGCACGTCGAGCACGAGTACCAATACTCGTTCGCGACGCACGAAGAACATCGAGAACGCTCGCAAGCCGCGCAGTACAACAGAGTGTTATCGATACAGCACGCGTCACAAATCACGTCCAAGCACGCTTCACACTTGCCCCAAACTCGCGCATGCCATGTGTTGTCACACATATGTCACACATAAGACGGCGCGTGCAACATTGAGGCGTGCAACATTGTGGCGTATCGCGCGCGAATTGTCTACCAAATTACAATACACAGACATTGTCTAATGACTACCACACGATGTCGACGCAGTGACGTCGCGCTTGCACACCGGACACAATTTCGATCTCTCCAACCACCTGTCGATGCACTCTGGATGATACACGTGCTTGCACGGTAGATATTTTGCCTCTTCGCCGTTTTCGAGCTGCGAAAGACATACGCTGCAACACGCGTTCTCCGTCTCACCTTGGGCGCGCGCATACGGCCGCACCGTCATCGCGCGTCGCGCATCCTCCGACACGCCTTGTTCCGGCGCCGACGTGGAAAACCCAGACTGCCTCAAGAAGTTGAGAAGGTCCAAAATCGTCGTCCGTCCGCCCTCGGAAACGAATGAGTCCATCAGTTGATTTATACCTTCAAACGCGTCGTTCAAATCCAGCGTCGTCGTCTCTCCGTTGCGCCCGATGGTGAATTCAATCCCACCTCGCGACGACGCACGCGCCGACGCCGACGCCGACGCGCGATTCACTTCCCGCAGTCCCTCCGTCGCCACTCGTTCCAACCGTCGCATCGCCTCGCTCAACAACGGCGCGAACGCGCCCGCACCCAACTCACGACCCAAGCGCCCCGGCGCCGGCGCGCTCGACGTCGGACGACGCCGTGGCGCGCCTTCACCCACGCGCCCATCGTCATCGTCATCGCCGTCGCCGTCACCGAACGCGCGCCGTCGCTCTTCTGCATCTAACTGTCTCGCGTATTCCGCATCCGCCTCTTCTTGCCGTATCGCCTCCCGCGTCCTCCCGAGCGCGCGTGCCGCGTCGTCTTCCTCGCGCTGCAGCCTGCGCGCCACGTCCTCGTCCGTCTCATCCATCGCGGGTCGACGCGTCGTCGTCTCTATCGTCGTCGTCGTCGTCGTCGTCGCGGTGTGACGCCTGACACGTGGCACGGCACCAGCGTCACACATCGACTCGCGCGGTCGCCCAGCCGGTCACGCACACTCGCGCGCCACCGCACGCGATGTCGGCGCTGACGTCCGCATCGTCGTCTTTCGCCGCGACGCGCGCGACGACGCGCGCGAGACGCGTCACGGATGTGAACATGAATTACCCTCATCATCGATCGCATGAATTCTCGCGCGTGGTGCGCGTGCGCGCGTCGATGGCGCCGTCTCGCGCGTGCGCGGCGCGCGCACGCGCGTTGGCTATGCCGGCGTCGGCGTTCGCGTACGCGGCGTTGTCGTCGGCGGCGCGCGGTGCGGTGGGCGTCGCGCGGTCCACGCACGAGGATGGTCGAGAGACCTCGTTCTTCGTCGACGACGGTCAGTCGTTGACGATTCGCGATCACGCGATACGCGCGTGCGCGCTCGTGACGGGATATTTTCCATTGCTCGTGTTCGCCGGGGCGGTGCTCGGGATGACGAGCCCGAGTACGGTGAGCTGGTTCAAGGGCGACGCGGTGACGTACGCGCTGGCGTCGACGATGCTCGGGATGGGCATCACGTTGGAAAAGGCGGATTTCGTCAAGATTTTGGCTGCGCCGTGGAAGATTGGCATGGGTGTTGCGTTGCAGTACACGGTGATGCCGACGCTTGCGTTTTTGATTGCGCGGACGTTTTTGGGCGACGCGGCGTCGCTCGCGGCGGGGTTGATTTTGGTCGGGTGCTGCCCGGGCGGCACGGCATCCAACGTAGTGACATATTTGGCTGGCGCGAGCGTGCCTTTAAGTGTTGTGTTGACCACGGTGAGTACGCTCATGGCGACTGTGATGACGCCGACGCTCACCAAGCAATTGGCCGGAACGGTGATTGGCGTCGACGGCGTTGGTTTATTCTTGAGCACGTGCAAAGTCGTGCTGTTGCCAATCATCGCAGGCGTGGCGTTGAAGCACTTTGCGCGCGATTTCAGCGAAACGTACGTCGAGCCTTTTGCACCCGCTGTGGCTGTGATTACTGTTGCCGCAATTTGCTCTTCCATCATCGGTCGCACGTCGACGCAGATTCTCGCCGCCGGACCGACGCTCCTCGGCTCTGTGGCGTTGCTCCACACGCTCGGGTTCGCGCTCGGATTCTTCCTCTCGCGCGCCGCGGGATTCAGCACGAAAACGTCCAGAACGATGAGCATCGAAGTTGGTATGCAAAACAGTGCTTTGGGCGTCGTGCTTGCGTCGGCACACTTTGCCGACCCACTCGTCGCCGTGCCGTGCGCGATTTCCGCCACGGTACACTCCGTCCTCGGCAGCTCGTTAGCCGCGGCTTGGAAGTACCGCGACGCGAACAAGGCGCAATGGAAAGCCGATGAGATTGCAAAGCGCTATGCCGATCCGAATTACTCGGCGTATAATGATGCGTTTCGCAACGCCACGGGTTTGAGTAACATCTAATCCGCCGTTCGTATTTTCTGTATTTTCTGCGTTTTCACTACGCCGCTTTGATCGTCACATTCACAAGAAATCATGGATGATCCATTCGCTATATTCTACCTACTATACACTATGCAATGTAATACGCAAGGAGCGCGATCGCATGAATTAATCATTAATCATCCTTGCGTAACCACTCGTTGTTGATGCGATCCTTGATTTGCGCTTTTCGTCGCTTGAGAATTTCAATTTGCTTCTTGGTCAATTTCACCACCTTGCGATTCTTCATCGCGTGCAGCGCATCGTCGAGCGTGCGCGTGTCAACGTAGCGGTCGAGGCCAATGTTTTCATACACCGACGTCGGCTTGGCGATCGTTGACGCGTCGGTGATTTTGTGCAAGAATTTATTGTACACGCCCGAGGCGCCGTACGACGCCTCTTGAGCGGCGACGCGTTGTTCGATAACCTGCCGCGCGATTTCTGCCGGGTCAGCACCGCGCATGATGGCTTGTTCAGGTGGCAACCCATCTAAAACGGCCCGCTCCCACTCGCTCTTGGGAGCTTCGGCGGCTTCGGCGCCGTCTACGTCGCCGTCGGCTTCGTACTCGGGAACGACGCCACCCGAGCGCGCTTCGCGAAGCGCTTGCTGGGCGTGCGCAGCCGTCGCTCGCGGCGGAAGCACCACTCCGAGCGCCGCGCACTGCGCCACTAACGGCGCATCACCGAGCACATCCGCGAGCGTGCACTCCGCTTCTTCGTCGTCGTGCTCGAATAAGCGAAGCTCCATGGGCAGCATCGAGCGCCACGCCATGAGTTGCGCCGCCGTAAACGGTCCTTGCCATTGCCCCGAATCGTCTTCGTAATACCACGACTTTGCGCCTGGAAGTTTCACATTTGCTACATCCACCGACGTGTGCGCTTTCAACGCTTGTAACGCATCTTCAGTGACATCCGCATCCGTTCTTGCCTCGGCAAAGGACCGTTCTCGCGCCGCTTTGAGTCTCGCCTCCTTCTCCGCCTCGTCCTGGGCAATTTTTGCCACCGCGGTTTCATCCAAGATAATATCCACCCCAACCGGACGCTCCCACATCGTCTCGTGCGTCTCCGCGTGAAAATAATAGTAATCATCGCTCTCGGCGTCGTACGATTGCACCCATTTCCCTCCGACCGCGCGTCCGCTCGCCTCGGCGTCCTCGTCCCCGTCCCCGCGCCCCGCAGACCCATTCTCGCGCACATCCTCCGGCACAATCACCGCAGCAACACCCCACGCCGCATCATCATCCTCACCATCACCATCCGCATTCTTTCTCAACTTTTTCCCGACGCCATCCTTCGTCAACGTCGCGTTCGCGCCGCTCGCCAGCAACAACTGTTCGTACTCCTCCTTGCTCCCTGGAAAGTTAATCTCAACCCGTCGCCCGCCAGGCCCGTGTTCAACGTCCCCTCCGGTATCGAGCCACGTTGAATGACGACGCGCCACGGATTGCGCGCGAGCCGCCGCGATCGCGCGCGCTAAATCCCTCGTCGGCGTCGCCGCATCCGTTCCAGCGCCAACCAATCCATCATCAGCGTCGGCATCATCACCAGCTCCGTCGTCGCGCGCGGCGCTGTCGCCGCCATCACCGCGGTCGCGCTTCATGGCCGCCGCGCCGCACCGCTGCGCGTCGTCCAACGCCGCCGCCGACCGCTGCGCGCGCGAATGTATGCCGGAGCTCGTCGGCATCGTCGCGCGGGTCTTTGGGCTCCAAAAATCCTATACCCTAGCGTGCCTGGTCATGATTGGTCGATTGGGGGACTCACCGAGCGCGCGTCGAGTGGAACGCCTTCGAGCGTCGGTCGCCCTATTCGCCGCCGCTCGCGCCGTCGTCGACCCAACGCACGCCGAGCGCGCGCAGACGCACGACGACACGCACACGCGCGCTCGCATTCGCGCCCTTCGCACGCACGCATCGAACGCACTATCGCACGGGCGTTCGCCGAGCAGCACAGGGGTTCGGTGAGAGGGTTTTCCATTCGATCCATCCATCCAGAGCGTTGACACGCCGCCGTCGACGGTCGAGCGATAGTGCGTGGTGAGGGCGATGGTGTATACGGTCGGCGACGATGGATTGTCCGTGCAGGACTTGGCGACGTTGGATGTGACGACGCTTACGCCGTTGAGCCCAGAGGTGATTTCGCGACAGGCGACGATTAACATTGGCACCATCGGGCACGTGGCGCACGGGAAGTCGACCGTCGTGAAGGCGATTTCTGGCGTACAAACCGTGAGATTTAAGAATGAGCTCGAGCGTAACATTACGATTAAGCTTGGGTACGCCAATGCGAAGATTTACAAGTGTGAGGATGATAAGTGCCCGAGACCGGATTGCTATCGGGCGTATAGCTCGACAAAGGAGGACGCGCCGTTGTGCGAAGTCAAGGGGTTTGAGGATAAAAGGATGCAGCTCGTGAGACATGTATCGTTTGTAGATTGCCCGGGTCACGATATTTTAATGGCGACGATGTTGAACGGGGCGGCGGTGATGGATGGGGCGTTGTTGTTGATTGCCGGGAATGAGTCGTGCCCGCAGCCGCAAACGAGCGAGCACTTGGCGGCGGTGGAAATTATGCGTTTGAAACACATCATCATCTTACAGAATAAGATTGATTTGGTGCAAGAGAACGCGGCGGCGAACCAGTACGATACAATTTGCAAATTCATTCAGGGCACCATCGCAGATGGGGCGCCGGTGATTCCGATTTCCGCACAACTCAAGTACAACATCGACGTCGTGTGCGAGTACATTTGCAAAAAGATCCCCGTGCCGACGCGCAACTTTATCGATCCGCCAAACATGATTGTCATTCGTTCATTTGACGTGAACAAACCAGGTGCAGAGGTGGAAGAGATTCAAGGTGGTGTTGCGGGTGGATCCATCTTACAAGGCGTGTTGCGTGTTGGACAAAATGTTGAAGTGCGACCGGGCATCGTCACCAAGGATGCCGAAGGCAAGATGCAGTGCAAACCCATCATGACGCGCGTCGTGTCGTTGTTTGCCGAGTCAAACTTGCTGCAATACGCCGTACCGGGTGGTTTAATTGGCGTTGGTACGACGTGTGATCCCACGCTCACGCGTGCTGATCGTCTAGTCGGTCAAGTGCTCGGTGAAGTAGGCAAGCTTCCCGAAGTGTTCACCGAGCTCGAAGTCAACTTTTTCTTGCTTCGCCGTTTACTCGGCGTACGCACGCAAGGTTCTGAGCGTCAAGGCAAGGTTAGCAAGCTCGCCAAGAGTGAAGTTCTCATGTTAAACATCGGATCGATGTGTACCGGTGCGCGAGTCGTCGCCGTCAAGGGCGATCTCGCCAAGCTTCAACTCACCTCGCCCGTGTGCACCAAGGAGGGTGAAAAAGTCGCCCTGTCCCGTCGCGTCGAAAAGCACTGGCGTTTGATTGGTTGGGGGCAAATCCAAGCCGGTGTCCAGCTCAGCGAATGATTCCACGTCGCATGGCACACCACCGACGGCGGCGTTTGATTTCTTAGAACATACACAAGTAATACACACTCGTACCACTCGTTACGCTTCGTCGCTCGCGGCGCCGCCCCGAAGAGCTCCACCCTCATTCGCGCGCACGCCTCTGCGTGGCATCGCACACACCACGACCACGCGCGCACACCATGGCGTCGTCATCGTCGACCCAATCCACGCCCTCGCCGTGGTCCAAAATCGTGCGCGACGACCCCGAGCCGCCAGCCGTGGATGCGAGCGCCGAGGCGGCGGCGGCGGAGGCGTCCAAAAGCGCGCAGCTCCGTGACCCTGACGTGCGCAAAGCCGTCATCGACGCCAACGCAATTATTAAAGGGTTCAAGCTTGAACATTTCGATGCGATGTGCGTGACGATTGACGAGGTTATTGATGAGATTCGTGATAAGAAGGGTCGAGAGGCGCTCGCTCGGGCGCTGGGGACGCTGACGACGTGCGCGCCGAGCGAGGCGTCTGTGCAGGCGGTGAAGGCGTTTGCGATGAAAACGGGCGATGCTGCGGCGTTATCGAGTGTAGATGTTAAGCTTATTGCGTTGGCGTATGATTTGGAGCAAAGGAATCATGGGGTGGAGCATTTAAGGACGGAGCCGGCGGCGTTGAGGACGCACGCCAAGCGAGCGAATCGATTCGAGAAGCAACCAGGGTGGGATTTCGTGCCGAATGCCTCGGATTGGGCCGAGCTTGATGACATGAACGCAGCGAATGAAGAAGCAGAACGTTTGGCTCGCGCGTCTATGGCGTCTTTGCGCGTGAATGATGATTCTAAGGATGCATCAGCGGTTGGCGAAGACGAGTCCGCGGCGGCAAAGGAGGCGCGAGAAAATCGCGAAGCCGAGCGGCTCGCGCGCGAAGTCGCCGCGAAGGAAATTCTTGCCGCGCAGGAACACATAGTGAAAGATGCTGGCGATGATGATGCCTGGGAGTCTGCCGTCAGTCGCACGACGCGCGTGCGTAGACAGAAACGTGAATCGCGCAAGAAGGAAGCCGAGGAGGAAGCCGCTCGACTGGCGGCGGAGGCGCGGGATCGCGGCGGAGAAGACATTTCTGTCGAGTTGGAGGAGGCGGCAAAGCGTGCTGAAGACTTTTTCACGTCGCGCGGCGAAATCGACGACGCAGCGTCGACCGCGGGTGATGACGATGACGAAGATGACGATTGCGAGGTTGAGCTCGAATCGTGCGTGTCATCCGTCACGGCGGATTTTGCCATGCAAAACGTCATTTTACAAATGGGCATGAAGCTCGTCACCCCCGACGGCATGCGCATCGAGCACCTCCGGCGCTGGGTACTGCGGTGTCACGCCTGCGAGGAAATTACGCGCAATTTATCTCGAATGTTCTGCCCCAAGTGCGGAAATCAGACGTTACAAAAGGTGGAACACACGGTGACGCGAGACGGCGTCGAGCAATTCGGCGTGCGTAAAAAGTTTGTCTTGCGCGGGTCAAAATATACGTTACCCGCACCCAAGGGTGGACGTCAAGCCAAAAAGGTCATCTTACGTGAAGACCAACTCATGGGCGTGCGGTTGACCAAGAAGCAAGTCGGAGACGACGTTTTCGCCGCCGAGTACAACGACGACGCGTACGCGAGCGAAAAGCACATGACGAGCCAGAAAACCGTATACGAAATCGGCGGTGGCGACATTCGCCGCAATCCCAACGAGCGCCGCCACATGGCAACAAATAGACGTCGAAAGTAGCTCTCATTCGCGCTCGCGCGCGTCGCGATCACACCATTAGCGAATAGAACTCCAACATCAACGACCCCAGACGTCCCGAAACGTTTCAAATCTCTCACATCTCAAACGCGAGCTCACCCGCACACCGACGCGCGCCGACTCCCACTTCGCGCGCACGCGATGTCACACCTACCAACCACTAGCCCCGCACCCGCGCGCGCCATCGCACGCATTCCGCACGACGCCATCCATCGCATTTGCGCCGGTCAAGTGGTCGTGAGCTTGAGCGCCTGCGTCAAGGAGCTCATCGAAAACGCCCTCGACGCGGGCGCGACAAACGTAGAAATTCGCCTGAAAGACCACGGCGCGGACGTCGTCGAGGTTTCCGATAACGGCACAGGGGTCTCGGTGGAGAATTTCGCGGCGTTGACGACGAAATATGCGACGAGTAAGCTCGAGACGTTTGAAGACTTGCAACAGTTGGGGACGTTTGGATTTCGAGGCGAGGCGTTGTCGTCGTTATGTGGGATTTCAAGCGGTGTGAGCGTGACTACGCGCACGGCGAAGGATGATTCTGGGACGAAGATTGAGTACGACCGAGATGGAGCGATCGTGAGCACGGAGACTGTGCCGAGAAGCGTGGGGACGACGGTGACGGCGAGAGAGTTGTTCGCGCCGTTGCCAGTTCGGAGAAAGGAGTTTTTGCGAAATGTCAAGCGCGAGTACGGCAAGGCTTTGTTAGTGGTGCAGGCGTATGCGTTAATGTCGAAACACGTGAGGATTTTGTGTACGCATCAAAGTGGGAAGTACGGCCGGGCGAATGTGTTGCATACGCGAGGGGGCGAGGACGCGTCGGTGCGAGAGAACATCGTCACCGTGTTTGGGTCGAAAATGGTGACATGCATGCGCGAAGTGGACGTGGTGCTTGCCGGTAGCACAGGGTGTAAGATTATGGGGTATATCTCCAAGCCCGAACCCGGGTGCGGGCGCGCTGGGGCGGACCGACAGTTTTATTACGTCAACGGTCGGCCGGTGGACGTTCCAAAAATCGCAAAGGTTGTGAACGAGTTGTATCGCTCATTTAACGCCGCACAGGCGCCCATGGTGGTGCTCGATTTTCAGCTTCCTCTGGATTCGTACGATGTCAACGTCACGCCGGACAAGCGTAAGATTATGCTGCACTTGGAGCAAGAATTATTGGCGCGCACGCGCGAGGCGCTCGGCGAATTGTTCGCGCCCAGTCGGTACACGTACGCCGTGACGCCGGCGGCCAAAGCTCCGGCAGCAACAGGTGAAGGCAGTGACATTAAAATGAACGATGATGACGACGAAGGTGGCGATGACGAAGGAAGCGAAGATGCTTCACCTTCACCCTACTACGCGGGAAGAGAAAGTTTCGAGTCGATGTTGCACGCGACACAGAATTCAGACGACCGACGAGGAACGAAGCGCGACGCTGCAGGCATGTCGACGCAAAAGAACTTGCAAAACTTTGGATTCACTCGTGAAACGACCGCAGTGGCGCTCGGCGGTGGTTGGACATCGGTCGTCAAAGAAGAGCCCGTGACGGACGAAGACGCGGCGATGGCCGAAGTCGCCCTGGACGACATCGCATCGATACCAGCGGTGAAAGAGGAAGATTTAGAAACATCCAATGACGTTGGCAATGAAGGCATCACGCTGCGAGCGGAGGAGGACATAGGCGGTGGACGCGATTCATTAGAAGTAGAAGAAGATGGCGGCGACGTCGAACCCATGGGACACGACGCCGTGGCGTTTGACGACGCGCTCCTCGCCAAAACGGAGGAGACGCAAAGTGCGCGCGGGCGCGAGAGCACTGGAAGTGGTACGGTGTCGTTTTCGTTCGAATCCATGATTCAACGACGACGAAATGCGAAAGTATCGGCGGAGACATTACGAAAGAATGCGGCGCAACCGACGTCGACGTCGACGTCGACGTACGCCTCGGCTTCAATTCCAAACGACAAAGACGCGCCAGTCCCAGACGTGGTCAAGGCGGCATCGGAACTCGAGCGCGTGTTTGACAAATCGGATTTCACCAAGATGCGAATCGTCGGTCAATTCAACCTCGGTTTCATTCTAGCCACGCTCGGGGACGACTTGTTCATCGTCGACCAACACGCGAGCGACGAAATCTACAATTTTGAAAAGCTCCAGCGCACGACGACGTTGAACCGGCAGCCGCTCATCGCTCCGGTCTCACTCGACTTGAGTGCTGCCGAAGAACAAGTGGTGTTACGAAACATGCCCGTGTTTCTACAAAACGGTTTTGGCTTTTGCGACGTCGCCGAAACGGGAGCCGACGCAAACAACGCGTCCGCCATGCCCGCGTCCGCATGCTGTGACTCACGTCCATCATTCGGAACGCTAAAGCTCAACGCCGTGCCATTCATCAAGAATGTCGCATTCGACAAATCCGACGTCCACGAGCTCGTGGCGTTACTCGATCAAGGCGGCGACGCGCTTCCGCCCAAATCCCAGCTCTCCATCGGACTCGCGTCCACGTTTCCGACGACGACGCCCACCGACGCCACCACCGCCACCGCACACCCACCGCGAATCATTCGCCCATCCAAAGTCCGCGCCGCGCTCGCCATGCGCGCGTGCCGTTCGAGCATCATGATTGGAGACGCGCTCGACCGCCGACGCATGCGTTTGGCGCTCCGCCGCCTCGCCGCGCTCGCCGCGCCCTGGAATTGCCCGCACGGCCGCCCGACGATGCGGCATTTGAAAACACTGCGATAGACACTATTAAAATACGCACGCTCAAACGTCACTCGCGTCTCCACGACGTCGCCGTCGCGCGCCGCGCCCGTCCAACGCGCGCTTCAATTTCACACCAAACCATAGTATACACCATAGTATACACCACGTATACCCCATATACGTTTCGACATAAAACCAACGTGGCGGCGCCGCCACCTCTTGCGCGCGACAATTCTCGTCCAACCGCGCGTTCGCACGCCTCACACGCCGACGCGCATTCGCTCGACGTCGCTCGAACGCCCGCACGAGACCGTCACGCACACGCACACGACACGTCCCACTCCACGCACGCGATAAACACACCCATCATGGCGAAAGACGCGAAATCCCCAAAGGACAAGAAAGAGAAAAAGGAGAAAAAGGAGAAGCGCGAGCGCGATTCATCCGGCTCTGACGGCGACGACGCCGCGCGTGACGCCGCGGACGATGCGAAAAAGACCAAAGTCGACACCGAGGACACCGCCGATGACACTGCCGACGACGATGGGTTCAAGGTGCACACGAAGTCTGCGTCGGCGGTCGCGGGCCAGGTGAGCGCGGGAACCTACGAGGACCGCGCGCTCAACTGCCGGGACTGCGACGCCGAGTTTATGTTTACGATTGGTGAACAAGAGTTCTATGCGACGAAAGGGTGGACGAATGTGCCGACGAGGTGTGAACCGTGTAAGCAGGCGAAGAAGGCGAGGTTTGGGGAGGATAAACCGGCGTGTTACGCGTTTCAACGGGGCGAGTGCGACCGCGGGGACTCGTGTCGATTTTCACACGGACCGGGCGGCGGCGGCGGCGGTGGTGGTGGTGGTT
>Ga0255771_1001291_pt1 | contig 27185 bp, 16 predicted proteins | sample 011ome_19_FD_179969 | JGI IMG/M metagenome (GOLD analysis project Ga0255771, IMG submission 179969) | Coastal salt marsh microbial communities from the Groves Creek Marsh, Skidaway Island, Georgia - 011510BT metaG (version 2) | ecosystem: Environmental > Aquatic > Marine > Intertidal zone > Salt...
CTTAGAGACACCCTATTTCTCAGTAGTTTAAGGCGCTGTTTAAAGTATTTTTTTTGAGAAGCACTGCCTTTTTTAAAGACGGTTTTTTGAATTCTTTGAAATACTTTTATCCCTGCAGATCCTTTTAATTCGTAGGGATTTACCTGAAAGATAAAGCTGTTGAGATGTCTTTTCCAGGCCAAGGCCGATGCCTTTTCGTTTCCCAAAACTCCTATCGTGAGTCTTTTAAAAAACCGTGGGTCATTTGAGGTGTCTATGAGTCGCTCCGCTTGGAGATTCTCGCGCTCTAAAAAATGGGTCACCCAAAGGGCTAAGGTCTCTGTAGCTTGGTTTTTCTTGGTGAAAATAAAAACCCCAATGACTGCGTTGAATACAAATGGGGTATAAGATAATTGTTCAGATAAATAAGACTGTAAATGGCCTTGTTTTTGTCTATCCAAAAACAAGGCCTTACAGTCCTTGGGTGGTTTTATGACCAGTTTACAAACCACCTGATAACTTATTTAAGATCAAAACGGTCTAATTCCATTACTTTGGTCCATGCTGCAACAAAATCACATAAGAATTTGTCTTGGCTGTCTTCACAGGCATACACCTCTGCAAGAGCACGCAACTCTGAATTAGATCCAAAGATGAGGTCTACTCTAGAAGCCGTCCATTTAAGTGCACTCGTTTTTCTATCCCTTCCCATGAAAAGATCTTCTTCATCAGATGCTGCTTCCCATTTAGTGTTAAGGTCTAAAAGATTCACAAAAAAGTCATTGCTCAAAGCACCTTTATTTTTCGTAAATACCCCATGGGCACTGCCGTCATAATTGGTGTCTAACATGCGCATTCCCCCAACCAATACAGTCATCTCTACAGGAGTAAGGGTCAATAATTGCGCCTTATCAATAAGGAGTTCCTCATCTGAAACAGAGAACCTAGTTTTTGTGTAATTCCTGAATCCGTCTGCCTGAGGTTCTAGTACAGCAAAAGAAAGCACATCTGTCTCCTCTTGGCTGGCGTCTGTTCTTCCTGGCGTAAAAGGCACGACTATTTTATGTCCCCCTGCCGCTGCGGCTTGCTCTATTCCCACACTTCCGCCAAGGACAATAAGATCTGCCAAGGAGACTTGTGCCGTGTTTTTTGTATTAAAAGTGTCTTTAATTTCACGGTATTTGCTCAGCACCTTTGCCAAGGTTTCCGGCTGGTTAACAGCCCAATCTTTCTGTGGAGCTAACGCTATTCTAGCACCATTAGCACCACCTCTTTTATCAGACCCTCTAAAAGTACTGGCAGAAGCCCATGCGGTTTGCACCATTTCTGGGTTGGTTAGGCCACTATTGGACAATTGTTGTTTTAACGCTTTAATGTCAGCTTCGTTTATTATTGGACCAGAAGCTGCTGGAATAGGGTCTTGCCAAATCAAGGTTTCTTGGGGTACTTCTTCTCCCAAATAAAGTGATTTAGGTCCCATATCTCTGTGGGTTAATTTAAACCAAGCCCTTGCAAATGCGTCTGCAAATTCGTCAGGGTTCTCATAGAAGCGTCTTGAAATTTTTTCATAGATAGGATCTTCTCTCAGGGCAATATCTGAGGTAAGCATCATAGGTGCATGACTTTTATTAGGGTCATGTGCGTCTGGAACCGTTCCCGCGCCCCCATTATTTTTTGGTTTCCATTGGTGGGCACCTGCAGGACTCTTGGTGAGTTCCCACTCGTATCCAAATAAATTTTCAAAGTAATTGTTGCTCCATTTTGTAGGGGTAGTGGTCCAAGTCACTTCCAAACCAGAGGTAATAGTGTCTCCTGCATTTCCGGAACCAAAACTGTTTGCCCATCCCATGCTTTGTGCTTCAATGGGAGCTCCAGCAGGCTCTGGACCTACATATTCGTCTGGATTAGCAGCTCCATGCGTTTTTCCAAATGTATGACCACCTGCGATTAAAGCAACTGTTTCTTCGTCATTCATGGCCATTCTTCCAAAGGTTTCTCTAATATCTCTGGCAGAAGCCAAAGGATCAGGATGTCCGTCTGGACCTTCTGGATTTACGTAAATAAGACCCATTTGAACTGCCGCCAGCGGGTTTTCTAGGTCTCTATCTCCAGAATACCTTTGGTTTTCTAACCATTTACCTTCAGATCCCCAATAGATATCTTGCTCGGGTTCCCAAATATCTTCCCTTCCGCCACCAAAACCAAAGGTGTTGAAACCCATAGATTCTAAGGCGCAGTTCCCTGCGAGAATCATCAAATCTCCCCAAGATATTTTGTTGCCGTATTTTCTTTTAATGGGCCAAAGTAACAATCTTGCCTTATCTAAATTGCCGTTGTCTGGCCAACTGTTAAGCGGGGCAAAACGCTGTGCACCAGTACCACCACCACCGCGACCGTCTGCAATTCTATAGGTTCCTGCACTGTGCCAAGCCATTCGAATAAAGAAAGGACCATAGTGTCCAAAATCTGCAGGCCACCAATCCTGAGAATCGGTCATAAGCTTGTATAAATCTTGCTTAAGGGCTTTAAGGTCTAAACTTTCAAAGGCTTTTTTATAGTTAAAGCCCTCATCCATAGGATTAGAGGCCTTACCGTGTTGTCTGAGGATATTAATGTTAAGTTGGTTGGGCCACCAATCTTTATTAGTGGTACCTTTTCCTGCGGCACTTTTAACGGCTCCTTGAGAGAAAGGACACTTAGCGCCCCCATTTTCTGAATAATGTTCCATAATTGATGTGACTTTTTTATTAGACCACAACAAGTTATATCAGAATTAGATATGAAAACAATAAAAGCTATTGTTTTTTCTTATAATGAAATTGAACAGCTTTATTAACTAGACCCTGTAATAATCTGGCTTCCAGTTTTTAATGGCCATTTTAATCTCTTTTTGGCTCAGCCCTTCTTTAATCGCCCTGTCTATAAGTGGTAAGAATTCCTCATCTGGCGCAAAGCGTAGTGCAATGATTTGGCCCATCCTAAGTTCTGCAGGCAATAATTTTCCGGTGAGTACATAGTGTCTTAAATTTTCTTCAGCCCTAATAGCCCTATCCTGTGCTCTGAGCGGAAACTGTCTGGTATACCACATCATGACAATAAACACCCATGCTGTTAGTATAGATAGAGAGGCCGGATAGGTATGTCCTTCTTCTGCTAAGAATAAGTAGCTTACACTACCCCCTAAAAGTGCTAGAATACTCAAGAATAGTAAACCATGAAATCCTTTGACTAATTTGGGGTGGTTTTTAAAATTTTGCTCCGTTTTCATATGTAGGTTTTACCCAAAAATAGTATAAATTTTGGGTAAAACCTTTTTAGCCCTACGGAAGTTTAAGTCTTATTTACACCCTAGGTAATTCCATAGGCACTTCTATGAGTAAAATTTCACTATCCTCAAAGGCTTTTAGAGCAAATTCATTGGCCTCTGTGATCCCTAAACCATCTCTGTGTGATAATTCTATGCCTGCGAGTTCCAATGATCCTTTAATCACAAAGGCATACACTCCATTGTTTTTTGGGTCTTTTAATCGGTATTTTAACTCAGTTTCTTTTTCTAAGCTTCCCAAATGGAACCAAGCATCTTGGTGTATCCAGACTCCTTGATCCTCTGAATTTGGCGATAAAATTTGCTGTAATTTGTTTTTTCTGTCTTCAGTGTTTAAGCTTATTTGCTGGTATCTGGGCGCCACAGCTTTAACTTTTGGAATGATCCAAATTTGTAAGAATTTTACTGTTTTGTCTGCATTGGCATTGTATTCACTGTGCTCTATACCCGTTCCAGCACTCATGACTTGTATGTCTCCATGCTTGATCAGGGCCATTGTTCCCGTATTGTCATGGTGTTTTAGGTCTCCTTCTAAAGGAATGGAAATAATCTCCATATCCCTGTGTGGGTGGGTACCAAAACCCATACCTCCAGCTACGGTGTCGTCGTTTAAAACCCGAAGTACGCCAAAGTGATGTCGCTCTGGATGGTGGTATCCGGCAAAACTAAAAGTGTGGTAGGATTGTAACCAACCATGGTTGGCATTACCTCTGCTAGATGCAGTATGTAATATTGTTTTCATAAGTTCTTTTAGTGTTTATACAATTTTTGTATTTACAAATACATGAGTTATTTTAAAATTTTGATGCTAAAATTTTGTTATCATATTTGTATAAACCTGTTTTCTGCTATATTTTTAAATAAAAAAGAATGATGAAACAGATCTTATTCATTGCCTTAGCTGTATTGTTTTTTAGCTGTGGCACCACAAAAAAAACCGCTCAGGACAATAATGACGCACAAACAGTGGCTCTAAAAACCCCCAAGAAACCTTTGCCACCCAATACTGCTTCTAATAAATACAGCAAAAAAAGGTTGGTTAAAAACCAATAATTGGTTACTTATTTTGGGGAACATCCCTATTCATCTGTAGCAGGTCTACCTCAGTAGCAGTTACCCCTAAAAGGTGCTTGCTAAAGTGGTCTGCACGAAGCCAAAAAGCGTATTCTGTCATATTACCAAAACCGTGTCTTTGGCCTGGAAGTAATTTAAAGTCAAAACGTTTGTGGGCTTTAATCAGTGCGTTGGCCATGCGAATGGTAGCGCCAGGGTGAACGTTGTTGTCTATATCTCCAGTCACCAAAAGCAAATGTCCCTTCAGATTTTGTGCTAAAGATTGGTTTTTGTCAATGTCGTATTGGTATCGCACTTCTCCCTTTTCATCCATTTCTTCTAAAACCCCGTGATGGGTTTCACTCCACCAGGAATTGTACATAGAATTGTCATGGTTTCCAGCAGCAGAAACTGCCACCTTAAAGAAATCTGGATAAACCAACATGGCTGCTGTAGACATAAAACCACCACCGGAGTGTCCAAAAATCCCCACCTTATCTATATCTATAAAAGCATGGCGGTTGGCCAGTTGTTCTGCCACATATTTTTTATCTGCCAAGCCATAGTCTCTCAGGTTACCATAACCGTAATTATGATACCACTTTGAGCGATCAGGATGCCCTCCTCTATTTCCCATAGTAGCCACTACAAACCCCAATTGGGCCATGCGATCCAAGCGATCCATTCTCACAGAAAAGGCCTTGTTCACAGCTTCTGTCTGAGGCCCAGGATAAACGTATTCCAAGAGTGGATACTGCTTGTTTTCATCAAAATCAAAGGGCTTGTAAAGCACCCCATAAATATCTGTAATGCCGTCGTCTGCCTTTACTTTGAAAGGCTCTGGGAATTGGTAGCCAGCAGCAAACAAGGCAGACAAATCTGCAGTTTCCAGAGACATGACCAATTGACCAGAAGCATTTCTGAGTTCAGATTTTGGTGTGGTATTGACCCTAGAAAAATTACTCACAAAATAATTATGCCTGTCTGAAGATCGAATACTGGAGGTAAAATCTCCAGGATTTAAAGCTTTAGGTGTTCCTCCATTCAATGGAACAGCATAGAGATGCTCATAATAAGGATCCAGCCCTTTTTGCACTCCATGTGCGGTAAAATATAGCAGCCCTGATTTTTCGTCTACCCCGCTCACCGCTTCAGAATGAAACGTTCCACGGGTAATTCTGTTGCGCAGGCTACCGTCTGCATTATAGCGATAAAAATGTGCCCAACCATCGCGTTCAGACCAATGAATCATTTGTGTTTCGTCATATAAAAGAACCAAGTCTCTAGATTCAATATAGGTATTCATCCTTTCCTTAATGAGTACTTTCACTTCTCCAGTCTTAATGTCTGCTACACAGATATCCATTTTTTTGCGGTCTCTACTAATCACATTAAAATAAATTTTTCCCTTTTTAGACAATAATAGGTTAGGTCTAAAATCATCGTCGTAAGTAGAAGGAAGGCTTGGGCGGCTGTACACGTCAATACTCTGTTGTACCACGGTATCTAAAGCGACTTTAATATGTGTTTTAGTAGGAATGTCAAATACCAAAAGTTCTCTTTTGTAAAATTCTTGCTCTCCAGGCATATGGTACTTATAGGTCTCCAAAGTGGGCCTTTTATTGGCTACTGAATTAATAACCCAAAGGTCTTTAATCGCCCTACTATCTGTTTTTTGGAAAACGAATTTTTCGCTGTTATCTGTCCAATGCCCATAGACGTATTTACGGTCATTTTTTTCTTTTTCTATATCTTCATTGTCTTTACCTCTATTACCCCCACCATAACCAAAGTGCTCCTGTCCGTCTGTGGTCCATTGGTTTTCTACTATAGTAGAATCTTTCTCATTTTTAACTGCTTTCAGGAAGTTTTCCTTGTCCATCCAGTAGAGGTTATACTCCTTAGAAAACAGTACTACTGATGAATCTGGGGCAATATTGGCCCATTTTTTATAGTCTTTTTTATCCTCCTTTTCGTGACTAATGACCTTGAGTCCGTTCCCTCCAAGGGTGTACTCTAAAAGAAATACTTTCTTTTCTTTTTTAGGTTTTTTTTGGCCTTTGGCCAATGCTTTATTGCCTTTCCCTTCTTGGTCTCTCAAATCCGAGCTGTCTTTTGTTATGGGAACGAGCTCCGAAGAAGTGACCCTAAAGCGAATGGCCCGCTCATTGTTTACAAACTCAAAATTAAATTTTGGCAAGTGTTGTCCATCATAGGGGTCCTTTGTAATTTCAGTGAGCCAAGCAGCCATACGATCATTGTCAAATAATTTGGTTTTACTTCGCTTGTCTGCATCTACTAAGTAATAATTAGATCCTTTTGTGGTTTTGTATTGGTACCAGAATCGGTTCCCGTTTTTAAGCCAATGTGGGTTCACTTCTGTGGAATGAACCATTTTAGCCAACTGCGTAGGAGAGAATTTAGCCGCTAAATTGTAATTAGGAGCAGGTGTTTTATCCTTTTCTTGTGCTTGGGTAATACCTGTAACTATAAAAAAACAGAGAATCGATAAGATTTTTGTGTAGGTTGGTGTTTTCATTTTTGAGTACTTTGAATTATGATATTTTGGACGGACCACCGATGAATTTTTACATGTGTTTATTGGATCAATAAAGACGACTATTATTCTGAATCCCAAGCCCTAAAGGTGGGTACTATTCTGGCTTTGGTGGCTTGTTCAAAGCCATAGGCCATCTCTATTAGAGTAGGCTCACTCCAGGCGGTGCCAAAGAAGGAAAGACCTACTGGAAGTCCGTGTACCGCTCCCATGGGAACGGTGATGTTGGGGTAGCCAGCCCAGGCGGCTGGTGAGGAGCTAGAGACATGGTAGTTATCTCCGTTTAACCAATCAATGCTCCATGCAGGAGATCCGGTTGGGGCTACAAATCCATCTAACTGATGGGTAGTCATGACCTTATCTATTCCGTTGTCTCTACTTCCTTTTCTTAGAGCTTCTAAATGGTCCAGGTATTCTTTACTGTCTAAGCCATCTTTTTCTATGGCCATTTCCAAATAGGCTTGGTTGTAGTATTTGAGTTCCACCGAATCCTGTTTGTTAAAGGCAATGAGGTCTTCTAAATTTTTAATTTTTGCGTCTGGTCCAAGGCTGGCAAAATATTCATTGAGCCCTGCTTTGTATTCGGTGAGCATGACTTGGAAGGAGTGGCTACCTGTACTTCGCTCATTGATTTGATCAATTTCTATAATTTCTGCTCCCTGTGCCTTGAGCACCGCAATGGCTTTTACCGTGAGACTGTCTGTAGTGGCATGGTTTCCAAAGGCCGCTTTAAACCAGCCAATGCGTTTTCCTTTTAAACCGTCTTTCTTAAGGTAAGGGGTGTAATCTTGTAAGGCTTTGCCTTTGTTTGCGACTGTTTTTGTATCTCTAGGATCTTGGCTCGTCAGTGGGCCTAATGCTATTACTGCGTCTGTTACAGTGCGGGCCATAGGCCCTGCCGTGTCTTGGGTGTAAGAAATAGGAATAATTCCAGCGCGACTAATGAGTCCTACAGTAGGTTTAATGCCCACAATTCCATTAGCAGTTGAAGGGCAAACAATAGATCCGTTGGTTTCTGTTCCTATGGCCAAAACGGTGAGGTTGGCAGAGACAGATACCCCACTTCCGGCACTAGAACCACATGGGGTTCTGGTGAGTACATAAGGATTTTTGGTTTGACCATTTATTCCCGACCATCCAGAGCTGGACATTTGCCCCCTGAAATTAGCCCATTCGCTCAGGTTGGCTTTTCCCAAAATCACGGCACCAGCAGCGCGTAATTGAGCGGCCACCTCACTGTCTTGTAGGGGCATTGAACCAGCCAAAGCGCGGGAACCCGCCGTAGTAGCCATCTGGTCATGTGTGTCTATATTGTCTTTCAGTAATACGGGAACGCCGTGTAAGGGTCCCCTGTTTTCTGGGGCTATTTGGTCTAGGGAGTCTGCTATGGCCAAAGCCTCAGGATTCACGACAATGACCGACTGTAATTTCGGGCCATTATGATCTATGGCTTCTATCCGGTTGCTGTATGCAGCAATAACATCTCTGATAGTCCATTGGCCATTTTTGTAGCCTTCTTGAAGCTCAGGAATGGTAATTTCTAAAAACTGAAAATTATTAGGGTCTTCTTTTTGGGGGGTGTCGGCTTGGTTTTGACAGGCAAAAAACAGCAAGCTTAGTACGGCCCATTGGGTTTTTTTAATCATTTTCATGGGGTGGTTTAATTTGGTGATTTTGTATTTTGATGTGTGCTATTAGTAAATGATTCGTCTAAAGATAATAATTTATAATGTGTAAATTCCATAATAAAAAAAAGCCGCTTTAGCGGCTTTTTTTTAATTGACAAAATACTTAGGTATTTACTCTTCAACACTCGCAGGCTTAATGTCTGCGTCATATGATCTGTAATAGAGTTCTAATAAGGTCATTATTGCATTGAGAAGATCTCTTGTCTCTAAGAGAATGGAGAAGTACAAAGTAGAGTTTTTTGGACTTGTTTCTTCTGTTCTGATCCTGGCTACTTGTGTTTCAATCTTTTCAGAAACGAATTTTAATAGTGTCGTTTTTACGTCTAGGACTTTCCCAATATCATTAAAATTACGGGTTTCAAAGATGACTTTAGTTTTAGTAAACAATTCTTCTTCAAAAAGGTTTTCTAATTCCTTTAGTTCTTTGAGTTGGTTGTATTTAAGCTTTTTGTGGTTGTTGTTTACGTGTTTGTGACTAACTTTAGAGATGTAATCTAAAGATTGAGACACATCTGTGAGATGTGAAATGGTAGATATGTAAAAATCACTTGCACGAACACTAGATTCATCTAAATTTTTAATAAAGTAGAATATGTGATTACGTAGGTCTTCTATCTCGTCGGCCAATTTGCCCCCTTGTTTCTTATTCTTTTTTAGCAGTTCAAGATCCTGTTTTGCCAGTCCTGTAACTGCATTAGAATAGATGTTCTGCGTTCTTCTGATCACGTTAGAAATATTGTTTGCACTCTCTTCTATAACCCCTTGAATAGAACTGCTCTCTGCTTTTCTAAGTCTGTCCTCTGCTTGAAACTCTTTGCTTTTTTTGTTGTAATTAACATAGTTTCTAGCCAATAGGAATATAGCCAAAATAAGTAACACGCCAATGGCTGTTCCTTGACCCATAGAAATGATTGTTAAAATAATTCCAGCAGCTACAAATGCAATTAGCGCTGTTCCAAACCATCCTCCTATGACATTTAGCACTCCAGCTACGCGATATACGGCGCTTTCTGCTCCCCAGGCTTTGTCTGCCAATGAGGTTCCCATGGCCACCATAAAAGTGACGTATGTTGTAGATAAGGGCAATTTATAGGAAGTGGCAATAGATATTAATATACCAGCAACCACAAGGTTTACTGCAGCCCTGACCATGTCAAAAGCGGGCAGTTCAAAGTTCTTGTCTTTGGATAATGAAATGACTGGTTTTTGAAACTGTGCGTCTAATTTGTTTTGCCATGTTTTAGGAAGAATGGCTTGTGAGTAATTTGAAATGCTCATGGCGAAACGCACAATTCCTCTGGATAAGAAGTTTGGGTTAAAGCGCTCTTTGGATTCTCCTTCTCTAGCCAGATTAATTTCTGTTTCTGCAACGTATCTCGCTTTTTTAGAGAACCAAAGCGTAGCCACCATGACCATTCCTGATGCAAATAATAAAAAGGTAGGCGTTGGCACTTTTTTAGCCAAAATGTTCATGCTAAACTCTGCAGCTGGAATACCAGACATGCTCCAAGCTTCATAAGATTGCCAGGCAGCAATAGGTACACCAATGAAATTCACTAAGTCGTTTCCAGCAAAAGCTAAAGCCAAAGCAAATGTACCTATGACGATAATAAACTTATAGATATTAATTTTAGCCAATGAAATAAGCAGGTATGATATTAAAGACCATATTAATAAATTCACAAGGATGAGACTCCAAACCTCTGTTTCTAAGAAATCTTTAATAGTTTGACCACCGAGTATCTCTAAATTTTCTCCTGCTATGGCAGTTCCTTTTATTCCTTTCATTAAAATGAAGTAGGTAATTGAAGAAGTAGCAATACCGCCAAAAACAGCAGAAACCCAATTGGGTTTTTTCTCAAAATTATAAGAAAGTAATATCCTAGAAACCCACTGAACAATAGCGCCAATAGAAAACGCAACAACTACCGAGAGTAAAATACCAAAAATAATATCTGCCGCTTTTGAGGTGTTTATGTACTGCACAACATCTGAAAAAGCGCCACCTTGATTGCTTATTTTTATTAATGCCATGGCTACAGAAGCACCTAGTAGTTCAAATACAATAGAAACCGTTGTAGAGGTAGGCATTCCCAGGGTATTAAAAAAGTCTAACAATAAAATATCAGTGATCATCACGGCCATAAAAATGAACATGATCTCGTTAAAATAGAATTCTCCGGGATTAAAAATACCCTTTCTAGCCACTTCCATCATACCGCTAGAAAAAATAGCACCCATGGCAATTCCAATAGAGGCAACGATCATAATGGTTTTAAAAGAGATGGCTTTAGATCCAATGGCAGAGTTTAAAAAATTCACGGCGTCATTGCTCACACCAACCACTAAATCTGCAATAGCCAATACCGCAAGTGCGGCCAACATTAAAATATATAAATTGTCCATAATCTATTTTAAAAGGGGTTAAATGTACTCTTAATTTTGGGTATTTGAGGTTATCTTAAGGTTAAAAATGTAAGTCTAATTGAAGCCTGTACATGAGTTTATTGGAAGCGCCGGGACTGTCTAAGTAGCTAAAATCTGATTGCACTTTTAATTTGTGTCCCACTATATATTTTGACACACCCACCGTGTATTGGGTTTCTGGAACTTTTCCTGTGATGACTTGGTCTAGGGTGATTTTAGTGAGCCTCCCTGAGATTTCAATATTGTTTTTTAGTAAAAAACCACTTTGTAAGTTAATGCCTTTTCCAACTTGCACTACCGAACCTGTTTCTGATCCGTCCAGATTTTTAGCTATTGCATTAGCTGCACTGCGGTCTGAGTATTCACCCATAAAGGAGAAACCGCGGTATTTAAACATACCGTCTATAAACCAGGTATTTATATCTGTTTGAAACAGACCAGCATCAGTTTCCATATAAGACCCCATATTGCTCCTGTTTTTTACGGCATTTTGATTGCTGTCGTATGTAGCGGCTATCATAAGTTTTGGGGAATTTTCTCTTTTTAAATCTGACCCACTGTACTCTCCTTTACTCTTAAAAGCACCAAAAGGCAATAGCTCAATGCGGCTGGTAAATTGGTGACCTCCATAATTTCCAGCAGTAATATTTCTGCCTTCTCCCTGAGAAATAGCAAACTTTTCTCGAATTAAAAAGTGTTTGCCAATTTTGGTTTTGTGCCTCAATTGCACCCCCATATCACGGTCTATATTAAAACGGCTGTTGAGTAAGGAACGGTCTACTTGTTGTAAATTCCCTGAGGAAATAACCCGCTCAATATTTCCTGGTAGTTTGGTTTGCCCAAACCACAATTCCCAGTTTCCATGAAAATTCCACATCACTACGGCGTCTAGTATATACCTTGGGGTGTTTCCGGTATAAATGGAACCACCTGAAATATCTCTGTTGGAGAGTCCTAGCTCTAATTTGTATTTTAATTTTGGGGAATAGGCAAACCCGTCAAATTTTAAGCGGGCCCTTCTAATGAGCATATTGCTTTCTTGGGTTTCAAAGTCTCCTGACGCACTTTCTTTCCAGTTAGCGATGGCTAAAATTTGCATTCTCGCACCAATTTTCATGGTCCAAGTACTGTCTTTACCTACTAGATTAAATAGGCCTTTTCCAAAATTGGGTGCTGGGGTTTCTTGTGCGCTTAGGCTAAAAGAAAAACAAAGGCAGGCTAAAATGACTGCTTTTTTAAATAATTGCATGGTACTGGTTTTTGTCTGGTGCAAAGAACCATTACTAATGTTAAGTTATTGTAAATTGGGTGTTATGATATAATAAAGATTTAAAAAAAAGCAGCTGCCCCTAAGAACAGCTGCAAGATTTCTAACGCATGACCGACAAAAACCAGTACGTTATTAAGAAACCTACGTGGCTAACACGCTGTACAAAGGTGGTGTGCATTTGTATTTTAAAAATGAACTAAACGTTAATAAACCATTAAATGCATGCCAACACCTTCTATTATCTTAAAGCTGTGGTTAGTCCATTAATGAAGAACGGTATTTTAAAACGTTACAAAATGTTTGTTTTTTAAAGCGCTTAGACGTTTTTCTATTAAACACCACCTATTATATGTCAACTTTCCTTTACATTTTAAAATAAATGTGTACATTTGTCAAATAAACTTTACAAAATAGCAAGTAACATTTACATTTAATAGCCAATAACATTTACATCTTATGAAAACTACAGAATCTTTTAAAGAATTACAGCACAAAAGCACCAAGAGATTGGCTCTTTGGACCATGATTTGGGTGCTCAGTTCCGCCTTAGCTACCTTTGGTCCTGAATTTATATGGGAAAATACCCTTTTCACTTACGCAGGCGTAGGTTTGTTTTTAATCACTGGCGCTGTTATGATTTTAGCCAATAGAAAATACATTTTAAACTTGGACGAGTTGCAACAACGCATGCATTTAGAGGCCATGGCCATTAGTTTGGGTGTGGCAGTAGTCTTGGGTTTGGGATTGTCCATTTTGGAGCAGCAAGATTTACTGGGTTTTAAAATGGATTTTGCTTTTATGACTATTGTGATTAGTTTGACTTATTTGGCGGGATTAGCCATTAACACCAGACGTTTCAAATGAAAAATAGAATTAAAGAACTCAGGGCTAGAGACGCCTTTACCCAGGAAGATTTGGCCCATGAAGTAGGGGTGTCTCGCCAGACCATTAATGCCATAGAAAAAGGTAAATTTGATCCTTCGCTGCCCTTGGCTTTTAAATTGGCCCATTTGTTTAAGACCCCAATTGAGGGTATCTTTACTTTTGAAGATTAACATGGTATTTATGGCTAAAGTAATAGTGGGTTTGTTATTGGGATTGTTGTTTTCTTGCTCATCCAATGTGGGTATGGATGCTGGTACACTGATACAGAAAACAGTTACTGCTCATGGATGGACGTCTAAACCCTCTAAGATTAATTTTGATTTTAGAGATTTTCACTATGAGGTACATAGAGGCGCTTTTGGGATTCAATATTCCAGAGAGAAACAAGACAGCCTGGGGGTCACCAAAGACGTTTGGACCAATTTTAGCACTTTTGAAAGGACCTTAAATGGCCAGGCAGTTGCCTTGTCAGATTCCTTGCAAACGGTCTATGCCAATTCTCTGAATTCAGTGCTATACTTTGTTCAATTGCCTTTAGGACTTCAGGACCAGGCCGTGATTCCTAGCTATAAAGGTGTGGTAGAAATTGACACCGAACCCTACCACCAATTGGCGGTTACTTTTAAACAAGAAGGCGGTGGAGAAGATTACCAAGACCAATTTTACTATTGGATACACAGAGATCGCTTTGAAATAGATTATATGGCCTATTCCTACCACACCAACGGCGGTGGCACCCGTTTTAGATCGGCAATTTCAAAAAAAAAGCTAGGGGGTATTTTATTTCAGGACTTTGACAATTACAAGCCCCTAGAGCACCCAACCCCTCTAGAACGTTTGCCTTTACTTTTCCAAGAAGGCAAACTCCAATGGCTCTCCAAAATTGAGAATTTGACTATTGAGGTCTTAAACGACTAGATTTTTTTAATATCTTTAGTGGTGCTTATCTTTAAAGGCATACAACCAACCACTAAAACCACTAAATGCTTCACAAGAATAATCCCCTTAATGGGTGTTTGGCCTTTTTTTTCTGCGCCTTTTTTATGATCTCCTTTTCAGGATTGGCCCAATTTTCAGTAGGAATTACCGGAGGTACTGATTTTGACACTGTTAATAATGTAGACGCAGAAGTCGCAGCCCTCCAAAAAAATATCAACATTTATGTGGGAAGAGAAGGACATCATTTTGGTGGATTTGTCAAATACAATAATCAAGATTGGTATATTAGGGTAGAGGCGTTGCAAGTGAAAAGAGACCACTCTTTTAAAATCCCTATTGTACTGACAGATGTAAAACGTATTATCACTGATTTTGAAGTCACCCATCTAGATGTGCCCCTGCTCTTGGGATACAATATTTCTAAGTCGCTTCGCATTTTTGGAGGGCCTAGATGGACCTTTAACCAAAAAGCCAATATGAAAGAAGTGGGTATAGACGCCCTTGAAAAGGCTGCTTTTGTAGGAACACAGTTGGGTTTCGGATACCAGTACAAGAGATTTGAATTAGACGTTCGCTATTCTTTAAGTGGTCAAACACATGAAGTAAACTTTTTAGAAAATCCCATTGGGAATAAAAATCAATATATAAATTCACAGGGTCAATTTATACTCTTGGGTTTGAGTGCTTATATTTTATAGTTTCTTAAAAATAACAATCATGAAAAAACATTTTTTCTTTTTACTCCTTTTGGCTATTGTTCAAACGGTTTTTGGACAGCAACAAGAAATACTTTCTAAGGCTGTTCACTACAGAAATATAGGTCCTTTTAGAGGGGGCAGATCTGTAGCGGCTTCTGGGGTGGTTCAGCATCCAATGGTTTATTATATGGGTACTACGGGAGGTGGATTGTGGAAGACAGAAGACGCGGGCCAACATTGGAACAATGTATCTGACGGGTTTTTTAATACAGGCTCCGTTGGTGCAGTAGCAGTATCTGAGAGTCATCCGGATATTATTTATGTAGGTATGGGTGAGCATGCCCCTAGAGGGGTTATGACTACCTATGGAGATGGGGTGTACAAATCATTAGATGGAGGTAAGACATGGCAACATCTGGGTTTAGAGGCTACACAACATATTTCGAGAATTAGGATTCACCCTAGCAATCCTGACATTGTGTATGTGGCTGCTCAAGGTGCTTTGCACGGCCCCAATCAAGAGCGGGGTATTTATAAGACCATAGATGGTGGTAAAAATTGGGTAAAACAGCTTTTTGTAAATAGCCTGAGTGGGGCTGCTGAATTGTCTATGGATATGCAAAACCCAGAAGTGCTGTATGCTGCCATGTGGGAACACCAAAGATTGCCTTGGCAGGTGGTGAGTGGCGGTGATGGGAGTGGTTTATATAAAACAGTAGACGGTGGTGTACACTGGACTTTATTAGAAAATGGACTCCCTGAAGAGAAAGGAAAAATGGCCATAGCTGTATCTAGAGTCAATCCCTCTAAAGTGGTGGCGCTTATTGAAAGCGACTCTAGGCAAGAAAAAGGGGGGTTGTTTGTGTCTGAAGATTCTGGAGAAAATTGGACCAGGGTGTCTGCAGATCATAGACTTATTCAGCGTGCCTGGTACTATACTGAGGTTTTCTTAGATCCTATAGACGCAGACACTATTTACGTCATGAGTGCAACGGCTTATAAATCTATTGACGGAGGTAAAAATTGGGAAGAAATGAATCCTGCCCATGGAGACTACCACGATTTATGGATACACCCAACGAATAATAAGCAAATGGTCTTGGCAGACGACGGCGGCGCGGCCATTAGTTTTAACGGCGGTCTGAGTTGGTCTTCACAGAATAATATGCCCACGGCACAATTTTACAGGGTGAATGCAGATCATTTATTTCCTTATAATATCTATGGCGGCCAACAGGACAATACCAGTGTAAAGATTTCAAGTATATCCTTGGGTAATGGGGGAATTGGTGCGGAGAGCTGGGAGGCATCGGCCGGAGGCGAAAGTGCCTTTTTAGCTTTTGACCCAGACCAGCCAGATGTAGTGCTTGGAGGGAGTTATTTAGGAACTATAGACGCTTATTATCCCAAGAGTAAATCCAGTACCAATATTATGATAGACCCTATTCAGTATTTGGGTATGGCGGCCAGCGAAATGACTTATCGTTTTAATTGGAATGCACCAATTATCAGGTCTGTACATGAATCCAATACTTATTTTCACGGTGCTCAATATGTTTTAAAAACCATAGATGTTGGACAAAGTTGGGAAATTATTTCTCCAGATTTAACCATGAATGATGCCTCCAAACAGGTACACGGTGGTGGTCCTTACACTATTGAAGCGGTAGGTGCGGAAAATTATGGCACCCTATCTTATATAGTGGAGTCTCCACACGAAAAAGGTCTTTTATACACAGGTTCAGATGACGGCCTGGTGCATATTACTAAAGATGGAGGGATTAGTTGGAAAAATATTACCCCAAGGGGATTACCTGAAACTATTATAAATGCCATTGATGTTTCTGCGCATGATCCTGGAACGGTATATATAGCGACTACACGCTATAAATTTAACGATAAAATGCCAGGCCTATATAAGAGTGTCAATTATGGCGAGCGATGGGAAAAAATATCGACTGGAATCCCAGAAGGATCCTTTACAAGAGTTGTTCGCGAGGACCCTGTGGTGAAAGATTTACTTTTTGCAGGAACGGAAAAAGGGATATTTGTTTCCTATAATGGAGGTAAATTTTGGGAACCCATGCAATTAAACCTCCCAAATGTACCTATAACAGATTTACTAATTAAAAATAATGATCTTATTGTTGCTACCCAAGGCCGTTCTTTTTGGGTGTTAGATGACTTAGACCTCATAAGACAAGCCACCCCAGCGGCTTTAAATGGAATCCAATTTTTCACACCTGAACCGGCTATTTTAGGGAATTGGTACAGTAGTATGAATGCTGCTGAACCCAAAGGGACTGATGTTCTACAAGGGGTGAATCCTACGAACGGAGTAGTGTTTTATTACCATTTACCAGAAGGAATTTCTGAGAAGGACATTTCTTTGGAGATCAGGGATGCTAATAACCATCTGATTAGACGTTTTGTTGGGATTAAAGACCCAACATATAAAGCCTATGAAGGTGCGCCTAGTCCAGCGCCTTTGTTGGGTGTGAACAATGGCTTGAATCGTTTTGTATGGGATATGAAACACCACAGCTTGCCTGGTATTCCTGAGGCCTACATAGAAACCAGTTACAGTGGTCACAGGGCGTTACCTGGAGTGTATAAAGCCATTTTACGCATTGGAGAAGTCCAAAAACAGGTTGCTGTAAGATTAGAAAGTAACCCATTAGAAGCTTTAGATGAAAAGGCGCTCATAGAATGGGACACTTTTATGACTGCAGGAGAAAATACTTATCGAGAAATGGCAGAAATGGTGAATACACTGTATTCTTTACAATTGGATTTAAAGGATTTACTGGGAAATGATGAAATTTCCGGAAACACAGCCTTAAAGGAGGCTATTACAGAGGTGTTGGAAAGCACCATATCTTTTGACAATGACATGATCCAACGCTTGTCTAAAGCCTATGACGACGTGGAAAATTATCCTAATAAATTCACGGCTTCATACCTGTATGTGCTCAACCAAACAGCAAGTAGCTTGCCTAAGCTAAATATGGGTTCTGTGTCTAGAATGGCTGTTTTAAATAAAGAATGGGCCCTTTTAAAAGTCAGAGGGGAAAACCTTAAAAATGAGAAAGTCCCTCAATTGAACAAGCTACTTTGGAATGCAGGAATTGGGGCAATAAATTAATTAAATCGACTGATTATGAAACCTTTTTTCATCACTTTTTGTATGGCTTTAATGTTGGTTCAATGCCAACCCAAAGCCAAATCTCTTACTGGGATAGACCTCCCTCTAGGTCAGGACAATATTGCCTATTATTGGGCCCAGATTGCTTTGGAGGCTACCGCTAATGACACGGAACGCTATGCGCCAAGGCCTACAATAACTTCTCGCTATTTAGGATTAGTTTTCATTGCTGTTTTTGATGCATGGTCGGTCTTTGAACCTAAGGTAATACCCCTTTATTTAAAAGATCAGCCCAAGCAAAAAGGCCAGTTAATACATAAAGAGGTAGCTATTTCTTATGCGGCATATTACGCGTTAAAAGAGTATTACCCAGCAGATTCAATTTATTTTAAGCAACGCCTTAAAGATCTTGGATTAGTTGTTCCGCTGGCCAAAGAGCTAAAGGGTGCTGCAGCAGTAGGTAAGGCGGCCGCGCAAGCGGTTATTGAGGCGAGAAAGGGAGACGGATCCAACCAGTATGGTGCAGCCGCTGAGGGATTTCCTCCTTATTACGATTATACCCAATATAAGCCTGTAAATTCCCCAGAATTAAATACAGACATTAACCGTTGGCAGCCAAAATATTTTACAAGTGATAATGGAGATAAATTTGCACCCTCTTGTTTAACACCTTATTGGCAAATGGTAGTTCCTATTGCTTTGGATTCGGCAGCTCAATTTAGGTCTCCACCTCCTCCTTTATTTGGATCTGATCAATTGGCAGCAGAGGTGACTGAGGTAGTCACTATGCAGTCTAAATTAACGACTGAGCAAAAAGGTTTGGTTGAATTCATGCGAGACGGCCCAAAGTCTGTACAACAGGCGGGACATTGGCTGGTTTTTGCGCAAGAAGTATCTAAAAGAGATAATCATTCACTGGATGAAGATGTTAAAATGTATTTTTTAAATCAGATTACTGCAATGGATGCTTTTATAGCTTCCTGGGATACTAAAATGCACTACGATTATGCCCGTCCATATGCTTTGGTACATGAATATTTTCAAGGCAAAGATATAGAGGGTTGGAAAGGATTTAAAGAAGGTTGGGGTCCATTAAAAGGCGAGCAATGGCGTCCTTATTCTCCTGAGGTATTTCTTTGCCCTCCTTTTCCAAGCTATGTTTCCGGACATTCTACAGTGAGTGCTGCTTGCGCAGAGGCTTTAAGGCTTTTTAAGGGCTCGGATTTTTTTGGTCACAAGGTAAACTTTATGTCTGGTTCTCTAACAGAGCCCGAAAGTCAATGGCAGGAAATAACGCTTGATTTCCCCACTTTTACTGAAGCAGGAGAAATGGCCGGAATTTCAAGAGTTTGGGGAGGCTATCACATTCAAGCAGACAATGTGGAGGGGCTTGTTTTAGGTAGAAAGGTGGCTCAAAAGGCTTTTGATTTTTATAAAAAGCAACTAGGCGAATGATTGTCAGACAGATTTCCCTGTTCCATTTTATTGATTCTTTTGGCAAATAGTGCATTGATTTCATCACTATTGTTTATACACACTCATAGTAATCATTTCTTTCTCTGCACTCATGACTATTTACTCGCAAGAGCTTACTTATGACAGCTTAAAAAGAAACAAAGACATTCTTTAAGTGAAATAGAGAAGAAGAGTCAAAAACTTTTGAAGACAAATAAAAATATATTTAAAGAACGCAGATTTTTTCAAGACAAAAGAATAAATGTATTCGATTTATGCCTTAGCCAAATAAGGGTAAACCTATTTTATCCCTATTTTTCATTATCAATAAAATTATTTAATTATAAATAATTTTATGAGATACATATATTCACTATTATTTCTTCACATCATTTTTTTAGGGAAAATTTCGGCCCAAAATAAGAACCTTTTAGAGGCCTCCAATTTGTTGCTTTTTTCTTTTCAAGAGAATTCTTTTCTAATATCAGGAGACTCCATTTATACGGTGTCAGATGATCCATGGACTGTTAAAGCCCATGGCTTAGAAAATTTGACCTACAATTTTGTGTCCCAAGGAGACATTGCCTATTTGGTGAACAGTTCTAATGGTGTTGTATATTCTTTTGAAGAACAAGTTTTTAAGCGATTAGACCAATCTACTCCTTTTTTATCCCAATATGGTCTTTTTTAAGTCTAAAGAGTCTTGCATGGAAGAGCGAAAAAGTATTGAAGACGCTAGGGTAAAAGAAGTAAAGCTTAAAGCCTAACCAACCAAAGCTTGTTTTTGATATTCTTGGGGGGTTATGCCTGTGTAGTCTTTAAAGGCTTTAAAGAATGCAGATTTTGAACTGTAACCTGCTTTTATTCCTATAGCCTCTATGGTATTGGATTGGTGTTCTGGATCTGCTAAAGCTTTTTTAGCCCAAGAAATTCTGTACTCTGTCTTCAATTCTGGTAAACTCTTCTTTATATAGTAATTCATGCAATACGCAATATGGTGTTGTGGCGCCCCCGTTTTAACAATTATATCTGCCATTTTAAATTGTTTAGACAAATAAGGCTTTTCTTCTCTTAAATAGCGTTCAATTTGTGCTTTTATCTCTAAGAAATATGCTGTGTCTTTTGGTATTTCTGATCCTTTTTTTTCTATCTTTTTTCCTTTTGGATTACCTTCAACAAGCTTCTTTTGTACTTCTTTAACAGCTACTGGAAGTCCATAAAGTATATGGGGAAATATTAATAGACTTACTACGATCAAAGCCATAGATCCTGCAGAAGCGTATAGTAAAGCGTCGTTAAATAAGCTAAAGATATTCCCAGAATAGTTATGAAGCTTAATAATAAACAGTCCATAAAAAAATACAATTAGTATCACGTATATATTGAGCGACAAAAGCCATTTTATAGTAAGATTTCGCTCTTTTTCAGGAAGTATTGACTTTGATTTTTTTTGATAGTATCTATATAGTAAATAAAGGTTTACACAACCGTATCCTAAGAGCAAGATTAGCCTTATTATAAAATTTTCTGTAGTGTTAAAAAACAGGTTTGTCTGAGCGTTTACAATTAATTCAGGATCAGCATATAGTTTTTTAATAAAGGCTGTTTTCTCTGAGAAAGGCGAGAATAGGTATGGAATAAGTCCTATTAAATGAATTACAAATGGCAAGAAATGAAGCCAGTCTTTTGAACTAAATCTAAAGCTGTCTTCTAGACTGTTTCTAACATAAAAATATAAGAACGCACCACTTAATAAATAGAGGGGCGTAAAGTTTACATAAAAAATAGCTCCCCAAAAAACAGATTGACTCATACTTACGACATAATGCGTAAGTCCGTAGAGGGAAAAAAGGAATAAAAATCCAGTGAGAAAGACTATGTTTTTGTTTTTTCTAAAGTTAAAAGCAAATAGTAATACTGAGAAAACCAATAACAAAAGGAGTAATCCTAGAAACATAGCAAGCTTAAAAAAAATTAGATAATCACTAAAATAGCCCTTATTTCTGATAAAATTAGTACGATTTTTAAAAAATCGTACTAATTAGTGGTGTATATATTAAAGTAATGTTTTTCTAAGCATTAATTTTGCAGGTTGTTAAAGGGTCCCCAATTAATACCAACCCTTTTTTTGAATAGAATGTAACCCATGCATACCAAATGCTTCTTGTGTTTTTATTTATTTTTAGTTTCTGCACTTTTTGCACAGCTAGGTTATGGGCAAAATTTGACCATTTCAGATTCTGGTGAAACGGGAGCGTCAGGAAGCAATTGGAGTATATCTGGAAATATTTTAACTTCCACTGAAAACGTATCCATTCATCCAAGGGTTATTGAAAAAGCATTAGACTTGGGAGATTTAATAATCCAAGTCACAGAAGAAAAGGGAACAATTCTCGTACAATCTCCCATCCGTTCCTCTAAAGGCCATGTACTAAAATTGATTGCTAAAAGTAGTATTCAAGTATATGAATCTATAGAGATTTTAGGTGGAGAGATTTACTTATCTGTTACTGATAACCAAATTGCCCAGGGGAGTATTTTTATTGATGGTGACATTAGTGTGGCGTCGGCCAACGGCCAAGGAGGGAATATTCTTTTAGAAGCCAAAAACATAACCCTTTCAGAAAAGGCGGCACTTACCGCTACCGGGCCCACAGGAGGCGGGAATATATTGGTTGGTGGAGACTGGCAAGGAGGTGAAAGTATAGAAAATAGAGTATTTGAGGATCCAAAAAAATTAAAGCAGGCCACAAAAGTAAGTATGCACGCCAAAGCTTTAATAGACGCTAGTGCAACTGAAAAAGGAAACGGAGGAACGGTGGTGTTGTGGTCTGACATTAAAAACCCAACATCTGTCACCAAAGCCCATGGAACTATTTACGCCAAAGGGGGAAGTATTTCTGGAGATGGAGGAATGATTGAGACGTCTGGTGGTTTACTTGAAACAGATGGAATTGTTATATCTACAGAATCAATTAATGGTAAAACCGGTTTGTGGTTGTTAGATCCAACAAACGATCTTTGGCTAGGCGATGTCGGGGATGGAGATGGGTACGTTGAAAACTCTGTTGAAACCTCAGATATCACAAATGCACTTGAAAGTTCAGATGTAAGAATTTGGACAGGGAGTAGCAATATTGTCATTACCAGCGATATTATTTACACAGGAAATAACTATTTAACAGTAGACTCAGGAGGAGCACTTTATATTAGGGCAGATGTTCAAGCGGGTGGTATATCGCTTATTGCTAAAGGAGAGGTTATTATAGACAATTCAGCGGTAGTGTTGACGGCTAACCGTGCTAGTAATAACTTGGGCCAAGTAGTTATCAGTGCTGATTATGACGCAAACGGTACTGGAACTAATAGATTTTCTAAAGCATTAACGATTACAACTAATGGAGGGGATGTTAATATTGGAGGGGGTAACACCTCAGGAACTGCTTACGGAAATTCAACCGATTGGAACGGGATAGAGTTTACTGGTCTTACTATTAATACGAATGGTGGTGACGTAAATATTAGAGGGGAATCTGATAACTCAAGCGGTCTTCGTTTTGCAAGCGGAACAATCATCAACACTTCAGGTGGTAATGTTTATATGCGCGGTGAAACAGAGGGTAATGCAGGTATTTATTTTGTAAGCAATACTTCAATCAATTCAGAAAGTGGAACCATATATTTAGAAGGGTATAATACAACCCCAAATAGTTATTATGGAATATATACAGATGAATCTTATGATCATACATTTCAATCCCACAATACAACCTCAAATGCCGTAAAATTTGTTGGGCATAGCGACAATGAAAGAGGGCTGCAGCTTTATGGTGATGTAAAAATATATGCTACAGGGGCTAATGGTGGGATTACTTTAGAAACTAATGGAACGTCATCTTCTGATTACGGCATCCTTTTTGCTGGTGGAGTGGCTGAAATTTTAGCCGTATCAGGACCTATCTTATTAGATGTTAAGCAAGCAACTAGCACTACTGACCTTTATATAAATAACAATGTTTATTTTGGTTCCAAGTCAGGAACGGCAGTAACATCTAGCTCTTCAGATATTACTATTCGATCAAATAAATTCAGTTTTAATGGTTACGGACCTTATATTGCAACAACAGGCACCTTTACTCTGGAGCCCATATCTATCAGCACTAGTTTTGGACATAGAGTATCTACCAGTTGGTGGAACTGGAACCAAAATGGGCATACCCTAGGAGGGCTCACGATTGGAAAATCTGGAAACACGTCTGAGGTAGATATTTATTTGCCACCTAACCCAATAAATGGTGATGTCTATGTATATGGTGGAGACGTGGAGTTAAAAAGCGATATTAACGTACAATCAGGTGATAATGATATCTATATTGAAGGTTCGACTCGAGTAATAGCAAGCAGTGCTAGCCGAAAGGTATACAGTGGTTCTGGTGATATCACATTGAGGTCAGATGTTTACAGAAACTCTGACAGACTTATTCAGGTTAAGACAACTGGTTTACTAACCATAGAGCCCTTCACAAACTCTTGGTCATCTGATGCAAACGGTATCAATGGGATTGAGTTCAACTTTGACGGAGCAATTGTGTCTGATAATTTTGTTGGCTCTGTTGACGCGTCTTGGCTACAAATAAATAGCATAGCAACCCTTGGGGGTTTAACCCTAGGCAAGCCTGGCAGTACATCTGATATTTCTATTGAAACGCCGCTAACTTTAGCAGGTCCTATTTCAGTGTATGGAGGTAATATTAACCTGTCATCAGATCTCTTGGTTACAACAGCAGATGCCCTGAAGCTTCTCGCCTCGAAAGATATAAAGGGTTCAACGGGTACTGATCTATCTACCCAAGGCGGTGCTATTCTATTGGCTTCCGATACTGACGGCGCGGATGGCGGAGCCATTTTAATGACGGGTGTCACCGTTGAAAGTAATGGTGGAAACATCACCTTGGGTGGTGGTAACTTAACAGGTTCAGGTTATGCTGAGGGGTCAGACTTTGGTGTCACTGGCCAGCGCTATCGCGGTATGTGGGTTGACCAATCCACTTTAGATGCTTCTGGCGCTTCTACGAATGGAGATATTGTTTTAAGAGGAAGAGGCTTGCAAAAGGAAATCTCTGGATTCCTAGGCAGTGATTACTCCATCGGGGTGGATATAACAAGTTTTACTCAAATTAAAACGGCTGGTTCAGGTGCAATTACCATTGTTGGTTTGGGAGGCAAGAATAATAACAATACAACTCACGGAGTGGGCATCAACTTATTTAATGGTCCTAAGATTTTTTCAGATTCAGGAAATATTTCACTTTCCGGCACCTCAGGAACTGGATCTGCACGGGAGCATTCCGGAATTCTTATGGATTGTGGCGAGGTAGGATCTATTTATTCTAACACTGGCTCTATCAGCCTTACAGGTAGCGGCGGAGCTACAGATATTGGTATTAAATTTAATTGTGCTTTCAATCTAGGTTGGGACGGCACAAGTATCATTGGCTCTGGAGATGTTAGCTTGATTTCAGATGCCATGTCATTTGCTGCCGGATTTACGGTAAAAACGACAGGTGAACTGGCTGTAGAATCTGTTTCCGACAGCTTCCGAGCTGCTCTTAGCTGGCCTTTGACTAATGTAAGCATTGGAAATACTCTGGGCGGTTTGCGCCTTGGAAAACCCACGAATACCGCTAATATCACAATTGCTAGTTCGCAAACGGTGTCCGGGCCCATTTCAGTTTACGGTGAAGATATTTGGTTGAACTCTAATGTTGATCTAAATACAGCCGGAACGTCCAATGCGGACATCAAGCTAAAATCCAAGGGCTATATCGTTCTCGAATCGAATGCTGATTTAACTACAGATGGAGGAGACGTTGTTTTATGGGCTAATGCTGATAATACCTCATCAGGAACAGCGAATAATGAAGTTGATTTAAGGGGAACGAATAACGTTAGCACCTCAGGCGGTAAGATTGTTTTAGCAGGCGGTTTAGATACTAATAGCGATGGCATACCTGATGGTTACAGTTATCGAAGCTATGATGACACTATTAGGGCAGCAGATCTGGGGGCGAGTGTTTCTTTAAACTCTGGTGGAGGCGATATTATTATTCGAGGTCAAGGGGGTGGAGTAGGTGTTGGTATTACAGGATTGGGCGTGACCATCACTAGTGGCGGAGGGGATATTGAATTTGCTGGTATTAGTGAATCATCTATTGGGGTGTGGAGCTCATATGGCGTTACTAAGAGTTCATCAGGTGGAGATATAACGATTACTGGAACATCAAATGGGGCAAATAGAGGGATATATTTTTCTGGAAACACTCTAATTCAAAGTGCTGCAGGGCAAATTAGTTTAACAGGAACCAGTTTATCATCATATGGAATTGAAGTGGGTGATAATTTTGTTCTTGATTCATCAAGCACATCTGCCACTGCGATTAACATTCAGGGAACATCCACTAATTCACATGCAATCTATTTTGGTACAGCAACTTCAAATAAAAATTTTCTAATCCAGTCTAGTTCAACAACTGCGGATACTGGAGATATTATTATCAGCGGGACTGGGAGTGATATAGGTGTAGGTTTAGACTTTTGGGGAAGTGGATCGAAAGTGCAAGTCCTTACGGCATCTGGCGATATTTCAATCATTGGCTTAGGTAATGAAGGTCGAGCAGTTTATACCAGTACTGATCTTTATTTAGGTCAACGGGCAAACGCAAATACCGTGCTTGGGGTTACCCCTCTCCCGACAGCATCAACCGGAAACATTAATGTATTGTCTCAAGGTGGAATTTATCAAAATACTGGCTCCACGGGTCACTGGACGATCAAGACCGGTGATACCAACAACGCTGGCGGTGATTTAGTAATCGCTGCAGATACCAATGCCACTGATGGTGGTTACATGTACTTTACGAGTGGACTATCCATATATTCTTTTGGTGGTGATATCAAGTTCGGAGGTGGGGATACTTCAGCATCAGGTTATGCGGTTGGAACGACATATAATTCAAGCTTTTCTGGCAATGGAATTTATCTAGGTGGCGCTGTCACTATAAATTCTGCTGGAGGGAATACCGACACTGGCGGTGATATTAGTATCAGAGGAAAAGGTTATGCGTCAACTTGGGGTGCGTATAACTTAAATGGTATTTATAAATACGCTGGGTCAACAGATATTAACAGTGGAACTGGAAAAATTAATATTTCTGGAATTGCTCCAACCCAACAAACAAATGCTAACTCAGTTGGTTTCTGGATTACAGGCGGTTCCAATCACTACTTTACTTCGGCAAGCCAAGCATCAGACGCTATAACAATCACCGGTGACGCCTCTTCTTCAGCATCAGCTGCTGCAGAGGGTATTTTAATTGGTGCTGCTACTGGCCAGCATGAATTTGTTGCTACGGGTGCTGGAGGAGGTATAACCATCACATCAAAAGCAGGGATTAGTGATGTTGAAGCAATGCAAATTAATGATCCTGTTTACGTGCTTGCAAATGGTGGGGACATTGTCCTCCAAGTTGAATCTGGTGGTACTGCTGCTCGAATTTATACTGATGGCGGTGGAACATTATTTCTTGGTTCAACTGCTGCAGCAAATACCAATTACGATGTAACTAGCTCAACAAGTGATATTTATTTTAGATCCAGTGGAAGTATAACTTATGATGCGCTTATCACAGCTGACACCAACGGCGGTAATTTTGTTATTGCCACGGATACGAATAATTCAGGATCTGGAACACTTAATCTTCGAGG
>Ga0255771_1001345_pt1 | contig 26660 bp, 25 predicted proteins | sample 011ome_19_FD_179969 | JGI IMG/M metagenome (GOLD analysis project Ga0255771, IMG submission 179969) | Coastal salt marsh microbial communities from the Groves Creek Marsh, Skidaway Island, Georgia - 011510BT metaG (version 2) | ecosystem: Environmental > Aquatic > Marine > Intertidal zone > Salt...
CGACACAGGCTTCTTCAGAAGTTCTTCTGGATGTGAAGAACCTCGTAAAAACCTATCCCGTCGGGTCTGCATCGCCGCTTTCCTTCATGGACAGCGTCCGGCGCAAGGTGGCGAGAACGCCTGCAGAGACATTCCGCGCCGTCGGCGGCATCAGTTTCAGCGTCGCCGCCGGAGAGAGCATCGGCCTGGTCGGGGAGTCCGGTTGCGGCAAGTCGGCCACATCCAGCATGGTCTCCCGGCTGATCGACAAGACCGAGGGCGAAATCGTCTTTGACGGCGTCGACATTGGCGCCGTACCGGCAAAGGACTTCGCGCGGCACGAACTGCGCTCCGCGATCCAGATGGTCTTCCAGGACCCGACGGAGAGCCTGAACCCGCGCTTTACCGCCTTCCAGAGCATTACCGATCCGATGCGCCGTCTTGGCGGCGTCACGTCGACCGACGAGGCCTGGAGCCGGGCCGAACGCGTCGCCAAACAGGTCGGGTTGCCTGCCCATCTGCTGACCCGATTTCCCCATCAGCTCTCCGGTGGCCAGAAGGCCCGTGTCGGGATCGCGCGCGCGGTCGCCCTGAATCCGAAACTGCTGATTCTGGACGAGCCGACATCGGCGCTCGACGTATCGGTTCAGGCTGTAGTACTCAATCTGCTGGCGGATCTCCGTCAGGAAATGGCGATCAGTTATATTTTTGTGAGCCACGACCTGAACGTCGTCCGCCTATTATGCGATCGGGTGATCGTGATGAATGCCGGCGAGATCGTCGAACAGGGGGCGGCGGATAAAATTCTCTCGGATCCGCAGAAGGATTACACGAAGTCCCTCGTCGCGGCGATTCCGCATTTTTCGTCATAGGCCGGCGAAGTCTGGAATCACATACCCACCAGAATATTCGGACCATAATATCAGGAGAAATATGCCGATGGATCTCGGACTTGCAGGCAAAAACGTGATGGTCACCGCGGGTAGCGGCGGCCTTGGTTACTACATCGCAAGAGCCTATGCCGCCGAGGGCGCTTCGGTCACGGTGTCGGCCCGGAATCCCGAACGGCTGGAGCAGGCGGTCGGCAAAATCCGCGCCGAGACGGGCGGCACCGTCAAAGGCGTTGTCGCCGACATGACCGATGCGGACGCGATCGCCGAGATGATCGATCAGGTTGCGGACCAGCAGGGTGGGATCGACGTCCTTGTCGCGAACTCCGGCGGGGCCAGGACCGCGCCGTTTGTCGACATGACCGACGATCTGTGGCGCGAGGCGGCCGAAACCAAGATTATCCCCCAGATTCGTGCGGCAAGGCTGGCGTTCCGGAAAATGGTCGCGCGCGGCGCCGGCGGGCGCATTATCTTCATGGCCGGCACCCATGGCCGACAGCCTCATGCACATGCGATCACGGCGGGCTATTGCAATGCGGCGCTGCAGAACGTGAACAAGGCACTTTCGGAAGATGGCGGGCCGCATAATATCCTGTGCAACGTTATCAATCCCGGCCCTTTCGCAACCGACCGCATGGTGTATCTGGCAGAGGAGAAAGCGAAAGACGACAATATCCCGATGGAACAGGCGGTTGCCGAACTCACCGCGGAGACGGTTTTGAAGCGATACGGCAAGCCCGAAGAGCTTGCCTCGGTTGCGGTATTTCTCGGATCGGCGCAGGCAAGTTATGTTACCGGGTCGACGGTCGACGTCGACGGTGGTCAGGTCAAAACGATTTAGGAAATTACCGATGCCCTATGCCCCCAGTGACGGCGCGAAACTTTACTATGAAGAGACCGGAACAGGCATTCCCATCATTTTTGTGCATGAGTTTGCCGGCGACTATCGCAGCTGGGAGCCTCAGGTTCGATGGTTTTCGAGACGTTATCGCTGCGTCACGTTTAATGCGCGCGGCTATCCGCCGTCGGATGTGCCTTCGGACCAGAGCCTTTATTCCCAGTATATCGCGACGGACGATATCGCGGCCGTCATGGATGCCTGCGGGATCGACAAAGCGCATGTGGTCGGAATCTCGATGGGCGGGTTCGCCGCTCTCCATTTCGGCATCCGGCACCCGGACCGCGGCTTGTCGCTGACGGTTGCCGCCTGCGGATATGGCGCGGCTTACGAGGACCGGGATCAGTACGCCGAAGACTCAGAGACCCTGGCGCGCGAGTACGAGAAGGTCGGTTCCGTGAAAATGGCGGAGATGTATGCCGACGGCGCTTTTCGCCAGCAGTTCAAGGCAAAAGACATGCGCGGCTGGGAAGAATTCCGGACGCAGCTCGGCGAACACAGCGCCGAGGGGGCGGCACTGACCATGCGCGGCGTGCAGAAGATCCGCCCGTCGCTTTACGACCTCGAAGACGATCTGAAGCGGATGAAAACGCCGACCCTGATCGTCAGCGGCGACGAAGACGACTGGTGTCTGGAGCCCGGCCTCTATCTGAAACGCGCGATCCCAGCCTCCGGTCTGTATGTGGTCCCGAAAACCGGCCACACGATCAATCTGGAGGAACCCGCCTTGTTCAACCAGGCGCTCGGGTCGTTCTTCGACAGCGTCGAGGCCGGTTTCTGGACCGAGAAGACGGAGTACAGCGAGGCATCGGCGCTGCTTTCCGGCCTTCAGGGTTCCGGTCAGGAGTAAATGCCGAATGCCTGATGGAAGACGCGCATCGGATTTTGTCGACGAAAAGCGCTTGTGGGATCGCCAGATGTATCTCGCCACCTTCGGGGAGACGCCCAGGGGCGGCGTGAACCGGCAGGCGCTGTCCGCCGAAGAGATCGAGGCGCGGAAGGTCCTGATGGACTGGTCAAAGGAGATAGGCCTCACCGCATTTATCGACGATATCGGGAACCTGTTTTTCCGGCGCGAAGGAACCGATCCCGCGCTTGCGCCCGTCATGACGGGCTCGCATATCGACAGCCAGCCGACAGGCGGCAAGTTCGATGGCAGTTACGGCGTCGTCGCCGCGTTCGAGGCGATCCAGGCGATTATCGATGCGGGTATCGAACTGAAAAGGCCGGTAGAAGTGGCCGTCTGGCTGAACGAGGAAGGCTCCCGCTTCGCGCCCGGCATGATGGGGTCGGAGGCCTATGCCGGGGTGAGAAATCTGGCAGACATGCTGCCTGTGACCGACCGGGAAGGAATCAGTGTGCAGGACGCGCTGCCCGCCGCGCTGGCCGCGACGCCCGATGCCGTTCGCAGGGAATTCGGCTCTCCGGTATATGCGTTCCTCGAAGCCCATATCGAGCAGGGTCCCGTGCTGGAGGCCGAGGAAAAAGTGATCGGCGTTGTTACCGGGATTCAGGGCGTGCGCCGTATGCGGGTGCGTGTCACCGGCGAAGAAGCCCATGCCGGCACCACGCCAACCGCAGAGCGCCGGGACGCGATACAGGCGGCGTCGAAAATCGTCACAGAGCTCTATGATCGGATCAACGAAGATCCCCAGATCAAATTCACGATCGGGATGATGAATATCACCCCAAACGTGCCGTCCGTGATCTCCAGCGAGGTCGTGTTCTCGATCGATATCCGGCACGAAAACTCGGAATATCTCGAACAGATGGCGGTCCTCACCGAGACGATCTGCGGCGCATATGACGGCCCCTGCGAGGTGGAAGCCTGGCGGATCGCTGAATCGGACTCGGTATACTTCGACGACCGCATGACAGATGCGGTCGAAGAGGCATGCATTGCATTGCAGACGCCGCATCGGCGCATGTTCTCTGCGGCGGGTCACGACGCGCGGCAATTGAGCTATATTTGTCCGACAGCGATGATTTTCGTTCCCTGCGAAAAAGGGATCAGTCACAATGAAGCGGAAAACGCCACTCCGGGCGATCTGCGCGATGGCGCGAAGGTTCTCGCGGACGTGCTGACGAAACTCGGAAACGACACAGATACAAACTCGAAGGAAATCTGACTATGGCCGGTAAAAAACTTTACGACATCGTTCTCAAGGGCGGGCGCGTCATCGACCCCGCCCAGGGCATCGACGGAATTCGCGACGTCGGCATCAAGGACGGAAAAATCGCCGCGGTGAAGGCCGACCTCACGGGCTCGAAGAAGAACATCGATGTCCGCGGCAAGATCGTCCTGCCGGGCATGATCGACAGCCACGCCCATGTATTCCAGCATGTCAGCGGCCGTTTCGGGCTCAACCCGGACATGGCCGGCGTCCATTCCGGCGTGACCACCCTGGTCGATCAGGGCGGCCCCAGCTGCATGACGTTCCCGTCCTTCCGCAAGTTTATCGTCGAGCCCTCCAAAACGCGGGTCTTGGCGTTTATTTCGATCTACGTGGTCGGCGGGCTTGAAGGGCATTACTATCCGTACCTGTACGCACCCGAAGGTGTGGACGTGAAGGCCACCGTCCGGGCGGCGCGTGAAAACGCCGACCTGGTGAGGGGTATCAAGTCCCATGCGGAAATCGCCGGGTACGAGCGCTGGGGGCTGGATGTGATGAAGCTCGCCGTCAAGGCCGGCAACGAGCTGAACCTGCCGATATATATCCATTTCGGCCAGCTCTGGGGACGTCCGAAGAAGCCGAAATACAAAATCGACGTCGACAAGGTGCTCTCCGATACGGTGAAGATTCTGCGGCCGGGCGATATTCTGGCCCATCCGTTCACCCGCCATCCCGGCGGCTTCGTGAACAGCAAGGGCAAGCTGCACCCCATCGTCAAGCGGGCACTCGACAAGGGCCTGAAGATGGATGTCGGCCACGGCTCGCATTTCAGCTTCGATATGGCAAAGAAGGTCCTCGATGCGGGCGTGCTGCCGCATACGCTGGGCGCCGACATGCACGGTTACAATACAAGCGTGCTGCCCCAGCCGGGAACGCCAAAGGATCATCCCGACGACGAGATGCACCTGTTCGCCGGACGGGCGCAGTTTTCGCTCTGCCATGCGATGAGCGAAATGCTGGCGCTCGGCGTGTCGCTGGAGGATGTCGTGCCGATGGTCACCAATAACTGCGCCACCATGCTGGGTATGGAAGGCGAGATCGGCACCCTGAAGAAGGGCGTCGATGCGGATATCAGCGTACTCAACGACGAGCGCGGAAAATGGACCTTCGTCGATAACAGCAAGACGGAGGTCGCCGCCGAGCGTTTGCTGACGCCGCTGTTCTGCATGCGCAAGGGCGAACGTTTCGATGCCGATGCGGCAATCCTGCCGCAGCCCGACCTGATCGCCGCGTGACGGCCGGCAGGACCGGCATCGACACGACCCGCAAATGACCCGCCGGCATCACGATGTCGGCGGGAACCCCGACGCTGCGGGGGCGATCGTCCGGAACGGAAAGCCGGACGCGCCCTGGCAGGTCGCATTCACCGCCACCCTGTGGGCTTTGATCAACCGGGAAAAGCCGCTGATGAGCCTTGATGAAATGCGGCGCGGGGTCGAGGACATGCGTCCCGAGGAATACGACGCAATGCCCTATTACGACCGCCAGACCCTGGCGGTCACGAGCGCCATGGTGGAACGCGGATACCTGACCTGGGGCGAGGTCGAAGACCGCATAGCCAAGTTGGCAAGCCTCAGATAACTGCCTGTGACACAGCACCGATCGGCCCGGTCAGTGAGCTGAATTTATCGACCTTCAGGCGACCCTGTTTCCATCGGCTATAGTGTCCGGCAATGTCCAACAAAAGCAGCGGAGAACCCCGTGTCAAAATCCGAAACATATGAAAAAGGCGCGGCCACCCGCCGTGCGGTGATGGGCGATGCCATGGCCGACAAGATGGCAAAGTCCGTCTATACCGGCCCCGTGATGGAGACGTTTTCCGAATACGCCACCGAGGCCGTGTTCGGCATGCTTTGGTCGCGGCCGGGACTGGACCACAAGACCCGCGCGATGATCACGCTCACCTCGGATGTCTGTAATCATTCGTGGCCGGAACTGGAAATACATCTCCGGTTTGCCCTCAACCTCGGCTGGACCGAGGAAGAACTCACCGAGGCCCTGCTGCATCTCGGCGGCTATATCGGCGTTCCCAGCGTGCGCGAGGCGATGATCATTGCGGATCGTGTGTTCAGGGAAGTGCGCGAGGGCGGCGACTAGACGCGAATTCAGGTGTCGCGAACTGACGGATGAAAGAGGTCTTCCGGGTCCATCGCCGTGTCGACAAACCCCTGATTGGCCGCGTAGCCGATAAACCGTTCAAGATTGGTGAAGTTCGCCTGAACGCCCGACGCCCAGAGATCGCGGCCGAAAGCGTCGCCTTCGGCCTCGATGGTATATTTCGCCCACGGCATGCGCGACCAGTTCGGATCGGCTAGATATTCCGCCGACAGGGCGTCGGCGTTCCCGAACGCTTTCATCAGGATTGCCGGCAGGTCGGGGCATTTCGCAACGCTGCTTTCCTTGAGGGCGACAAGATGCATGATCGGCCAATACCCGTTGCGGTCGACGAAGCGTGCCTCTTCCTGTCCGGGGTCGCGGAACAGCCGCCGGATGGTGCCGGCCAGCGACGGTGGCGGTGTTGGGGTGCGTGAATAGAACAGCGCATCGACCGCGCCTGTACATAACTGTTCGGTCAGGTTGGCTCCGTCCGGCAGGGCGGCGATATCGAACCGGCCCAGGTTGTCCGTCGCCACAGCGTCCGGCGTTTTCACCCGCCATGCGATCGACTCCAGATCGACGCCGTATTCGCTTGCGAGGTCGCCCTTGGCCAATACGGCAAGCGTGGTCTGGAATGACTGCAGCGCCACGGTCCTGCCTTCGAGATCGCGCGGGGTCTCAATCCCGCTGTTACTGTTGACGAAAATCTGTCCCTGGCTGAACAGGCGTCTCGGAAAGACAGGGATGGCGGTGAAGGGAAGACCCTGCGCCTTCGCCGCGATATAGGAAGCCAGAGAGGTTTCCGCCGCATCGAACGCGCCGTCCTGCAGCATGCGTTCGTGACGGTCCGTGCCGTCGCGCAGCGTGGTGGTCTGTCCGACCTGAAGAACCCTGATTTTCGGAGTGTCCGGCAGGTTCAGGGTGCCGTCGAAAAACGGCAGGTGCCGGTCATACCGGTCAATCGCCAGATCAATCGTCAGATCGCCCATTCGTCGATGTCCTGTTTGTCGTTTGAAGCCAGTTGCCATGACCCTATTATAAGAACAAGCGAAACAAAAACGGGGAAACGGGCATGGCATCAGGAATTGAAAGTTTTGTCGACGCGGTCAGAGGCGTCTTTGCGGGTACAGAGGATGCGCGGGCGCAGGCGCGCGGCATTGCCGCCGAGCTGAAGGTTCTGCTGGCGCAGCCGGATCTGATGCAGGAAATTGCCGAGAAGGCGGATGGCAGGACCGGGCGTATCGATCTGCATATAGATGAAGAATTCGGTCATCCCGGTCCGGGCTTCTGCCTGATGACGTCCATTTCACGGCCGGGCGGACGGACGGGCGGCGCGCGCGCACACGATCACGGCGCTTCCTACGTGGTCTACGGCGTGCACAAGGGCGCGATCGAGCAGACCAAGTATACCTGGGGCTATGAGGGCGACCTGACGGCGCCGGTTCTCAAGCCGGGTGATTGCTTTGTTCAGAATGCCGGCGAAGTCGCATTTTTCCTGCCGGGTGAAATCCACCGGACCACCGCCGTTGGCGACGACGCGCCGGTCGTGCTCCGTCTTGAAGGGCAGCTTCTCGACCGCGTGGCACGGCATACATACGATCTCGACAACAACGACGAAGCGCGGCTGTATGCCTAGGTGTCTTTGCGTGGCGTCCGGGCGGGGTTCCGCCGTCAGGCTGCGTGGCCGCGTGCCCTTTGCGATCCGCTGCCGCGCAGGCGCAGGCCAAGGCGGCGAAAGACCGACAGACGGTCGATAAACAGCTTTCCCTCCAGATGATCCATCTCATGCTGCAGGGAAACCGCATCCATGCCGGACAGATCGCACTCGAACGTATCGCCGTTCCGGTTCTGCGCGCGAACGCGGATCTCCGTCCGCCGCAACACGTTTCCGGTGACGCCGGGCAGGGAGAGACAACTCTCCTGAATCAGTCCCCAGGCTGCTTTGGTCAAGATTTCGGGGTTCACGTACACCCGGGGCGTTGTGGAGTCTTCGGCAGGCGCTATGATGGCCACACTGCGCAGATCGCCAACCTGGGGCGCGGACAAACCCAGTGACGAAGTGGCGTCCATCGTCTCCAGCAGGTTGTCGATCAGAAGGCGCAACCCGGCATCGAACGAGGTCACCCGTTCCGTGGGCACCCGCAGACGGGGGTCCGGATGTTCTATAATCTCAAGTCGCGCCATGCTGGGGCCCGATATCGGTTGTCTTTCTCAGGGGGGCGTCGTCGTCCGGCGTGTTCCCTTTACGGGCCATAACGCCCCGGAGAATCGGCAGGGTCGCCGCGATTGTGACGATCAGCAGGAGAATCTCGATCGCGTAGACGGCGATAAACCCGCCCGCCGCCGCATGATCGGTCGTGACGCTGTCCGAAGCGCCGAGCACAGCGTTCACGACATCGCGGATAACGCCGCTCATCGCCATGGCAACGCCTGCCGCTGAGGTCTGTACGGCGCCCCACGCGCCGAGTGCGAGGCCTGCCTGTTCCTTGGGGGCCTGGCGCATCGTTGCGGTCAACGTGCCATGGCCGAACAGCGCGGTCCCGAAGCCGATGAGGAAATTGCCGATCAGAAACGGTGCCGACAAGCCGAGCGGGGCGGAGACGATCACGAGCCCGAATGCCGGAATGCCGAGGGCCGCCCCTCCCAGTGCCATGCGATAGGGGTTTGCGCCGTTGCCGTTCATGTGGGAGGCGAGGCCGAACCCGAACAGGCCGCCAAGGGCCAGAAGCGCTGTCAGCTTCGTCGTCGCGCTGACGGACCAGTTCAGTACCTCGCCGCCATAGGGTTCGAGCAGAACATCGGCCATGCCGAAGGCCATCGTGCCGAGCCCGACGATGACAAGGCGGCGCACGGCATTCTCGCCGGTGCAGAAAAGCGCCCAGGCCTCGCGGAATGTCTGATCCGGCGCCATGGCGGCACGTTGGCGGGCCTGTTGCCGGGGTTCCTGTTTCCACATCGCGATCCCGTTCAGGAGGATCGTTACCACGGCGGCACCCTGGATGACCTGGACCAGCCGGCCCGGCTGGAAATCGGTCAGAATCTCGCCAAAGATCAGGGCGCTTGCGATCATGCCGAAGAGCAGCATGACATACATCAAGCCCACGACACGGGGTTGAGACTCCGGCGGCGTGAGGTCGGTGGCGAGGGCCAGTCCGGCGGTCTGGACGGTATGGGCGCCGGCGCCGACGAGCAGAAAGGCGACCGCGGCGGCGAGATGGCCGATCCACGGCGGCGCCGAGGCTGATTCGCCGGCCCCCGCAAGTACCAGCAACGCAAACGGCATGATGGCGAAGCCGCCGAACTGCAAAAGTGTGCCCTTCCAGATGAACGGGACGCGCCGCCAGCCCAGCGCACTGCGATGGGTGTCGGACTTGTGGCCGATCAGGGCGCGGAAGGGTGCGAAAACAAGGGGAAGTGCGAGCATGACGGCGACCGTTGTCGCGGGCACGTCAAGCTCGACAATCATGACCCGGTTAAGGGTACCGACCAGCAGGACGAGCGTCATGCCGACAGAAATCTGGAAAAGGGAAAGCCGGAGCAGCCTGCCGATGGGCAATTCCGCGGTGGCGACGTCTGCGAAGGGAAGGTAGCGGGACCCCATCGCCGACCATTTATTGATCATTCGATGCCGCAGGGCGCTCATGGCCTGGTCTCCGGGAAAACGGCCGCCGGGGCGGCAGGGGCGGGGACGCGTTTCCCCGATCCTGCCCCGCCGGCCGGCATGGTTTTATTGGTTCTTGGTCAGCGTCGGAATACCGAACGTCGAGGAAAGCGGGGCCGGGTTGTCCGAAAGCATGGGCATGCCGCCAGCGCCCCAGTTGGAGGGCCGTTTTGTCGCCATGACGGTTTTCAGGCCGAACATCGACGACAGCGGTGCAGGATTCCGCGACAACAGCGGCAGACCAAAGCTGCTGTTCTTGCTTTTTCCGGTCGAGACGGTTTTCAGTCCGAACAGGGAGGAAAGCGGTGCGGCAGCGCGGGAAAGAAGCGGCAATCCGAACATCGACGACAGGCTGAATGAAGACGACGCGAGGCTGTTCGACGCCTTGGCGCTGGTCAGCGTCGGAATGCCGGCGAGGTCCGAGAACAATGCCGGCGAGTCCGTGACATAGGGCGTCAGCGTCTCGCTGTGGACGGCGCCGCTGCGTTCCATGATGTCGATCGCCTGGCGCGCGCGTCCATACGGGGCGTTCAGCGCGATCAGCGTTCGTCCTTCGCGCAGGTGTCCAAGGGCGATTGCCGCATGTCCACCGGGCAGAAAGCCTTCACTGACGGCCGCTTCAACGGCTGCCTGTTCCTGGCCCGCAAGCGCGCTTGCGGCGAGAGTCCTCTGTTCGGTGAGCCGAACCTTGAGGAGATTTTCGGAAGCTGACTTTGCCGCTTCCTCCGTTTCGAAGATCCTTACGACCGATGTCATGACCGCTCTTCCATGTTGGTTTAAGGGCGTCCGTTTCTAAAATTCACGGCAACGGAGGTGCCGCTTAGGCGGCAAGGGCCGGGGAGACTTCGCCGGTCCTTGCCGATATCCTATTCAACGGTAAACCGTTGCGATATTCAGCTGCCCTGCAAGAACTTGGCGAACCAAGTTACGTTGGACAGGACAGAGTAGTGGACCAGCAGAGAGATAATCGCGACGCTGCCAAGAAAAAGCGGCAGGCCGACGGTCGGTTTGACGACACACCAAATTCTACCTTGATTCATGTCTTAATCTCCTCTCAACCGGCCCAAGGCGTATAAAGATACGCGAGGAAGTGGGCGACCACTGCGATGACGAAAAAGACGCGCGCACCGTCGATGACGTGTTTGTGCACCTCTTCCGATTCTCTGATCGTCAGCCCGGTCGGCCATATCCGATTTGGATCATCCATATCGGCTGTTTGCTGAGTCATGGGCGTTTCCTTTCTTTAGGTTAATACCCTGTTAACGTCTTTGCAGACAGTTAACGGTATCCGGCAACCACCGATATGTCAATTTAAACTGTCACAATAAAGTGTAATAAATACTTGACACTTTATTGTGTTCAAACGGGGGGCGCTGGCTCGAAATATCAGTATTCCGCCAGTTCTGCGCATTTCGTGCGCGCTATACCGTCAGCAGGTCGTAGGCGAGTTTTGCGGCTGATACATCGAGAATCGCGACGCCGACGGAATCGTAGACCACCGTGGCGCCTTTCGGGACCGTCTTCCGGCCGGTAAAAATCTCGCCTATTTCGGCGAATATCTCGCAATCCGATCCGCGAATATTGCCGGCCTGGTTCTGCGCCGTTTCGATCTCCTCGACGAGAACGATATTGTCCATTGCCGTATCATCCAGTTCGCGACCGTCATGTCCGTTCCAGCCGACGGAGACGACGAATGCGCCGGGCTTCAGCCAGTCTCCCTTCAGCACCGGTTCTTTCGCCGATGTTGCGCACACGACGATATCCGCATCCCGCACGGCCTGTTCGGCATCCGCGAAGAACGTTGCGCCGGGATCGGCGGCGGCGTCATAGCCGGATGTTTCTGTCCGCGACCAAAGACGCAGCTCCCCGAGCGGTCTGACGGTGGCGAGAGCTGCGGCATGGGCGCGGGCCTGAACGCCGCTGCCCATAATCGTCAGGACCTCAGGCGACTCCACGGCAAGGGCGCGCGCCGCGGCGGCCGAGGCGGCGGCGGTACGCATTTCCGTGATCAGACGGCCGTCCATCACCGCCAGCGGCGTGCCGTTGGCGATGTCGAAGACCATGATCACCGCCTGATGCGTCGGCACGCCCGTGCCGGCATTTTCGTTGTACAGCGTGACCACCTTGACGGCCATCGCCTCGCCCACCGCCGGCATGGCGGCGATGATCGCATCGCGCCCCGGCACAGGCACCATCTGGCGGACCGGTTGTTCGACCTCGTCGGCGGAAAGCGATACGAGTGCGCGCTCCATTGCATCGATCAGCGGCCCCCACTCCAGCACGCCCGCGATCTGTTCCTCGTTGAAGAACGGCAGTGATTCCAGACCCTGATGCGCCATTTCGTTTTTCTCCTCTCGGTCTTTTTTGGTGATGCCGGATCAGCAGGTGTAATTCAGGCCGAGGCGGCCGCCATCCACATATATCGTTTCGCCGGTGATGTAGCTTGCCTTGTCGCTCACCAGAAAAGCGACGACGTCGCCGATCTCGCGGGGCGATCCCATCCGCTTCAAAGGCGTGCGCGACATCACGACGTCCATCGCACCGGGATCCGCGTTAACGCCTGCCATCATGGCGGTATCGATCGAGCCCGGGCCGACCGCATTGACCCGTATCCCGTGCGGCGCGAGCGCCAGGGCGCTGGACTTCGTCAGCTGCATGACCCCGCCCTTGGACGCACAGTACGCGGCGATTGTCGGGATGGCGATCTGCGCGTTGACGGATGACATGTTGACGATGGCGCCGTGAATATTTGCCGCCACCATGGATTTCGCCGCGCGCTGGATGGCAAGGAAGGTGCCCACCAGGTTGACGTTGATGACGGAGGTAAATTCTTCCAGCGGCGTTTCGAGGAAATCGTTCGTGATCGCGATACCCGCACAATTGACCAGGATCGATACCGTGCCGATATCGGCTTCTATCCGGTCGAACAGGGCCGCAATCTGATCTGCGTCCCCCATGTCGCAAGCAACAGCGACCGTATCGCCGCCCAGCTTCTTCGCGGCTGCCTTCACGCCCTCGGCGTTAATGTCGGCAAGGACGATTCGTGCACCATCCGCGGCAATGGCTTCGGCGCAGGCATAGCCGATCCCCTGCGCGCCGCCCGTGACAAGGGCGATTGGTTTATCTGTCATCTAAGTCTCCTGAATACGGTTGTCGCGCTGAATTCAGGCCTATCCGGCATAGGCCTCCCTGATCTGATTGGCCGTAAAGGCGGCGTCATATATCTTCGATCTCAGGCCCGTCGAGCCGACCCTGCTTGCATTGCTGACCGGCAGGGGCAGATCGTCTTCTTTGCCGCCGGCGAGCAAATCCGCCATCGCTTTGCCGAACATCGTACCGGGCGTGATACCGCGGCCGTTATAGCCGATAGGGGTGTACAGGCCGTCGGCCAGACGGAATATCCGGGGCAGGTGGTCCGGTGTCATGGCGATCCGTCCATGCCAGAATTTTTCGAACTCGATACCGCCAAGCTCGGGGAATATCGTGCGAATACGCTGCCGTGCCCAGCGACGCGACAGACCCTGCTCGCCGCCGATAATCCGGCCCATCGACCCGACGATAAGCCGCCCGAAAACGTCCCGGCGCATCGAGAACATGATCCTGCCGGTATCCCAGATGCCCTGGCGTTCCGACAGGATGAAATCGCCGAGGGAGCCCAGTGGGACCGTTGCCGCCTGAAAATAATGGATCATCGTGAACGTCTGTTTCAGGCCGGGCCACAGGCCGTCCGTATAGGCGTTGGTGCCGAGCACCACGAAGCGCGCCGTTACCCGTCCGCGATCGGTATCGATAATCCAGCGGTCCGCCTCTCGCGTCAGCTTGCGCGCGACGACGCCGACGGAAAGGCCGGCCCCCGCCGCCTGTGCCGCGCGCGCAAGGCCGCGCACGTATCCCATCGGGTTGATCGTGCCGGCGCGCCGGTCCAGAAGGCCGCCATGAAATGCGGTGCTGCCGATTTTTGCCGTAGTCTCCGCGCGGGATAAAAGCTCCACAGGCGCGCCGAGCCGATGCCATTCCTCGGTGCGGCGGGCGAGGTCCTCGTATCCGGCGGGGGAGTGTGCCGCATGAATGGTGCCGGTCCGCGTCGCCTCGCAGCGGATCTGGTGGCGCTCGATCAGCGACATAACATATCCCGGCGCATCGCCGAGCATCGTTATCAGGGAAGCTCCCCGCTTTTCGCCCAGCAGCTTCCGGACATCCTGCGGCGGGAGCCAGAGACCCGCATTCACCAGCCCGACATTCCGGCCGGAGCCGCCAAATCCGATCTGCTTTGCCTCGAGCACATGGCAATCGATGCCATGTTCGGCGGCGTGGAGCGCCGTCGACAGGCCGGTAAAACCGCCGCCGACGATGGCAAGGTCGGTCGAGATATCGCCGTCCATCGCAGGCGACGGGTTGTCTTCTTCGGCCGTCATGTCCCAGAGCGAAATTGCCGTCTCGTCGGTCATCTCTTCGGCCTTGCTGGTCCGGCCTGTGCCGTCGACTGCGACGGATCAGGCGGAAGGGGTGAACGAAGGGTCGTCGGTCCTGCGGGACATTTAGTTCAGCAGGCTGTCCGCTATTTTTTCGGCACACATGATCGTCGGTATGTTCGTATTTGCGCGTGGCACGCAGGGAAACAGCGACGCGTCGCAGACAGTAAGGCCGTCGACTCCATAGACGCTTCCATCCGGCGCCGTCACGGCCAGCGGGTCGTCGGCCTGTCCCATCCGGGCGGTGCCGGACGGGTGCCAGCACCCGGTGACATTCTCGCGGATGAATGCCTCCATCGCCTTTTCGTCGGTCATCAGTTCGTCAAGCGTTTTGCCGAGGGTAATAAATCCCTTGATCGCGGCGCGGCGCAGCGGGGCAGGGCCGTCGAGAACAGCGGCCAGGATATTCGTCAGTATCCTGTTCTTCGTATTGACGGCGCCGATTTTCCGGACGCGCTCGGAATAGGCGCTGGGAAAGGCGTCGGCGGCGATCCCGGCCATCGCGGGATGGGCGAAATACCCGGCCATCCGGTGCACGCCCTGAGCGAGGCGGTCGTAATCCCGCCGGTCGGAGAGCATGTTGAAATCGACGTCGGGTTCTGCGGTGGGGTTCGGGCTCGCCAGCAGCACATTGCCCCGCGAGTAAGGCTTGTTGCACCACATCAGGAAGGAGCCGAGCCGCACGCCGACCGCATGCCACGCGGATTTCGCGGTCACGGACACATACATGTCGCCCGGGCCGCATTCCGGCACTTCGGACGAATAGCGGAACGAAACCTGAGCGTGACGCCGCGTGCCGGTATCGGCGCGCAGGCGGGCATTGGATTTCAGATATGCCGAGACGGCGATGGTCGGATGCTCGTTCAGGTTATTGCCGACCCCGGGGCGGTCGGCGATGACGTCGATCCCCATATCCTGCAGGTGGCCGCCGCGGCCGATGCCGGACCGCATCAACAGGGTCGGCGTATGCAGGGCGCCGGTGGAGACGATCGTGCGCGCCCCCTTCAGCGTGCGCCGGGTTCCTTTGGTGTTCACCACGGCCCCGATCACCCGGCGTCCCTCGAAGACGAGCGTTTCCGCCGTGGTTTCCGGCAGGATATGAAGGTTCGGACGCGCGCGGACATCGCGGTTCAGGTAGCCCATGGACGCGGAAACGCGGGTCTCGTCCTTGTTAGAGATGGTGCTGCGGAACCAGCCGTCCTCGAAATAGCCGTTCTGGTCCTCGACCTCTTTCAGCCCGCTTTCGCTCAGAACACCCGTAACCGCACGGGTAAATTCGGGCCAGTGATCCTTGGGCACACGGCGGATGGAGATCGGACCGTCCGTGCCGTGATAGTCGTCCTGGATGTCGTGATCGGTTTCCAGCTTCCGGAAATAGGGCAGCACGCTGTCCCAGTCCCAGCCCTTCGCGCCCTTCTCTTCCCATTCGTTGTAGTCGAGGGGAGAACCGCGATTGGCCATCTGGGCGTTGATGGACGAGCCGCCGCCGACAACACGCGCCTGTTCGAGAAAACGCGGCGCCTGACGCTGCGCGCTGTTTGACGGTGTATGGGAGAGGCGGACCTTCAGTTCGCTCCAGTGATAGGCAGGATTGAAGGAGGCCCCCATCGGATAGGAATCCAGCATGTCCGCCGGCTCGTTTCCCGGCGTATAATCCTTGCCTGCCTCGACAAGAAGTACTTCGTTCGACGCGACAGCGGACAGGCGGTTCGCGAGGGTGCACCCTGCCGACCCACCACCCAGGATGATGTAATCGAAGTGTTTGTTTTCGGTTTCGGTCACGTGGGATGCTCCGGGTTTTGTGTTCTTGCGTCATCTGAATTCTGTTCCCGATCTTAACGATTTTGCCGACGAAATCGACTGTCACGTCGGCTTGCTGCATCGGGTGCCCCGCGTCTAGAATGCGGCAGTCGATAATCGCCAAAGCGCCTGTCGGTCGGAAAGAGATCGCGGCTGCAGTAGCGTTGGAATGCCGACGTCTCCGCTCTGTGCCTGTCCCTTAATTGTTCGGAATTGCGAGGTTCGCCATCACTGGTAACAATGAATACGATGTCGCCGTCATCGGGGGTGGCCCGGCCGGGGCGACAACCGCGTCTTTTCTTGCGCAGAGCGGCAGGCGGGTCGTCCTCATCGACAAGGCACAGCATCCCCGCTTTCATATCGGCGAATCCCTTGTCCCGCATATTCTGCCGATTCTCGATCGCCTCGGTGTCAGTCAACAGGTTGCGGATATCGGTGTTTACAAGCCGGGGGCCGAATTCGTGTCGCCGGAACATGATCATCGCCAGGCATTTTTCTTTGCCGAGTCCCTAGCGCCGGTGCTGCCGTTTTCCTATCAGGTAAGACGCTCGGACTTCGATGAAATCCTGTTTCGCAATGCCGAGAATGCCGGCGTCGTACTCAAGGAAAAATATGCCGTCACCGGGAGCCAACGTTCGGCCCGTGGCTGGCGTCTCGAACTCGATGGCGATGACGGGATGTCCGAGATAACCGCGACCTACCTGGTTGATGCGTCGGGCCGCGACGGCTTTCTGGCGCGCGCGCACGACCTCCGCGTCCGAAACAGCCGCCACAACAGCGCTGCCTTGTTTGCCCATTACGAAGGCGTGGATCCCGGTGCGTGGGAAACGGCGGGGAATATTTCGATTTACTGGTTCGAGCATGGATGGATCTGGATGATCCCGTTGCCCGACGGGGTGACCAGTATTGGTGCCGTCTGTATGCCTGACTACCTGAAAACCCGCCGGGGCGACCTCGACGATTTTATGGAGCAAACGCTTCGTCTTTGCCCGAAGGCCTGGGACGTATTGAAGGATGCGCGGCGCATCGGCGAGGTCAGTGGCGCCGGCAATTATTCCTACAAGGCCACATCGGCGGGCGGGGACGGCTACCTTCTGGTCGGCGATTCCTATGCGTTCGTCGACCCGGTCTTTTCGACAGGTGTCCTGTTGGCAATGAGCGGCGCGGAGCGCGCTGCGCGCACGGTAAACGACATTCTCGACCGCCCGGCAAAGGCGGCGGCATACCAGCGGCGGTATCAGCGGGAAATCGACCATGCGATCACGCGGGTGTCCTGGTTCGTGATGCGCTTCAACACCCGGACGATGATGAATCTCTTCATGGCGCCGCGGAATCCGCTTGGTGTCAAGAACGCGGTTATTTCGCTGCTGGCCGGTGATTTCTATCGGGGCGGTACGCTCGCCTGGCGGCTCTCTCTGTTCCGGGGAATATATGCCGTTTCCCGATGGCTCAACCGGGATGAGGAGAATCGGATCGGCGAACGCCTCAGGAATTTGCCTTCGGTATCGATGCCGGAGAATGAACGGTCCGGTCGCGCAGCGCCTGAACTGGCAAACGCGCCCGGCCGCCCGGGCTGAGCCCCCCGCAACATCAGTCGACGACGAAGAGTTTCGCGCCGACGGTCGTGGACGACCGGTGCGGTTCCGCCTCGTCCGCCACCTGGTAGCTCATCCCCGGCGTCAGGGTGAAAGTCCGGCCGTCGGCGAGTTCTGTATGCAATTCGCCTTCCAGACAGAACAGGATGTGGCCTTTGACGCACCAGTGATCTGCGAGATAGCCGGGGGAATATTCCAGCATGCGGACGCGAATGTCGCCGAATTGGCGGGTCCGCCAGAAGGCAGACCCGGTTTCTCCCTTGTGTTCGGTGACTTCTACGTCGGACCAGTCGGTGTCGCCGAAAGGAATATCTGTCATCTTCATCGTGAGCGCTTTCTTTGGGGTAGCGTTGAATTAGGTTGCTATTAATCAGTCTATGACCATATATACCCCTAACAGCCGATACTTCCTCGTGTAGAGGACGACTTTTCGAACAGAAATTTCGTCAAAGGTGATCGGCAGTTAAGCAATTATCCTTATCCGTATTGATCGTTGCGCATTAGCCAGTGCCACCAGGCACAAACGCAGGCAGCTGATCTACGCGAGCTTCCTAAAATTTAAAACACCGCCGCGCGCAATCCGCAGGGATTCGTGAATCGTGGCGGCTATATGAAAGACTAGACTTGAAAAAATTCAGTGATCTCGGCCTCGCCGAGACCGTCCTCAAGGCCGTCGAGGCCGAGGGCTATACCTCACCCACACCTATCCAGGCACAGGTCATTCCGGCCATGCTCGAAGGTCGCGACGTTCTCGGGACCGCGCAGACCGGCACCGGGAAAACCGCTTCTTTTGTTCTGCCGCTGCTGCACAGGCTGGCGGACGACCATGCGCGCCCTGCGCCGAAAACCTGCGGTACCCTCATCCTCGCGCCGACGCGCGAACTCGCGGCACAAATCGCCGACAGCGTACGCGCCTACGGCAAATACGGTCGTCAGTCGGTGGCTGTTGTCGTCGGCGGTGTGAAACCAGGCCCGCAGATCAAGGCGATGGCCCGTGGCGTCGATATTCTTGTCGCGACGCCCGGCCGCCTGATGGATCACATGCAGGGCGGCGCAATCCGCCTGGACCAGACGACAACCGTCATCCTCGACGAGGCCGACCAGATGCTGGATCTCGGCTTCATGCCGGCGATCCGCAAGATCATGGCGAAGGTGCCGGCAAAGCGCCAGACAGCCTTGCTGTCCGCGACCATGCCGAAACCGATCCGCGCCCTTGCCAATGATTTTCTGTCCAATCCGGTGGAAGTCGCGGTAGAGACCGTCGCAAAGCCGATCGAACTGATCGACCAGAGCGTTATCCTGGTAGACCGGTCGTCGAAACGCCGGATCCTGACGGACATGCTAAGCGCGAGAGAGGTGGAGCGCGCGATCGTTTTCACCCGCACAAAGCGTGGCGCCGACAAGGTGACGCGTTTCCTCGCGGATGCAGGCCTGTCCGCGGCGGCAATTCACGGCAACAAGAGCCAGAACCAGCGCACCAAGGCGCTGGACGCTTTCAAGCATGGCAGCGTGACGATCCTTGTCGCGACCGATATCGCCGCGCGCGGGATTGACGTGGATAATGTTTCCCATGTGGTGAATTTCGAGCTTCCGAATATCCCGGAATCCTACGTTCACCGGATCGGGCGGACGGCACGCGCCGGTAAATCCGGTATTGCGGTCTCGCTATGCGATGGCGCCGAACGCGAATTCCTGCGCGATATCGAGAAGCTGGTTGGATATAAAATCAGCTCGACCGGCGATGGCGGGGCAGGCGATGCACCGGAACCGCGTCGGGGAGGCGGCCGCAACGGAAATGGTAACGGCAATCGCCAGCAGCGCGACGGTGCGCCCAAGACGGCCCGGTCCGGCAATCGCCCGCCGCGCAGAAACAAGCAGAAGCCGCAGCCTGCCGCTCAGGGCGCGCGCGCGGAATTACGGCCCGGAAACGAGGGGGACGGCGATGGTCTTGCCCGTATGCTCGGCCAGAAACCCGGCGGCAATCGTCCGTCAGGCCGGTCCGGCGCGCCCCGGCGCTCGTCCCGCAAGGGCGGCCAGGGCGGGCGTTCCGAAAACCGTCAGTCGGTTTCCGCCTGAATAGCTGAATTCAGCACGTCTGAATGAATTGAACGGCCACCGGTATTTTTCCGGTGGCCGTTTCTTTTGTCAGCGCACCCCGCCATAGGCGACGCCGGACAGATCCGCCATCTCGCGTTTCCAGGTCGTCAGGTCTTCGACCGAGAAACCCGAAAGATGATCGTGGCCGCAGGCACGCGCCATCACCTGCATCAGTTCGACCGAGGCATCGAAGAAATTCTTCAGCTGGATTGCGGAGTTTTCGACCACCAGCCGGCTGACGGGATGCGGTTTCTGCGTCGCGATTCCGACCGGGCAGAAATTGGTATGGCAGGCGCGCATGGCGATACAGCCGATTGCCTGCATGGCGGCATTGGAGACGGCGATGGCGTCGGCGCCCAGTGCCAGCGCCTTGATGAAATCGGCAGGTTTCCGGAGGCCGCCGGTAATGACCAGCGTCACATCGCGCCGGCCGGCTTTGTCCAGATGGCGGCGCGCCCGTGCCAGGGCAGGGATTGTCGGCACGGAGATGTTGTCCCGGAAAATCGTGGGTGCAGCGCCTGTGCCGCCGCCCCGGCCGTCGAGGATGATGTAATCGACACCGACATCCAGCGCCGCATCGATATCCTTTTCGATATGCTGTGCGGAGAGCTTGTAGCCGATCGGGATGCCGCCGGTGCGGTCACGCACTTCGTCGGCGAATTCCCGGATCTGGCTCGTTTCGGTCCAGTCCGGGAAGCGGGCAGGCGATACCGCGTCTTCGCCATCGTCAAGGCCGCGGACCTCCGCGATCTTGCCTTTTACCTTGTCGCCCGGCAGGTGCCCGCCGGTGCCGGTCTTGGCGCCCTGGCCGCCCTTGAAATGAAATGCCTGAACCCGGTCAAGCTTGTCCCACTCGAAACCGAAGCGCGCCGAGGCAAGCTCGTAGAAATAGCGGGAATTCTCTGCCTGTTCTTCCGGCAGCATGCCGCCTTCGCCGGAACAGATGCCGGTGCCGGCAAGTTCAGCGCCGCGTGCCAGCGCAATCTTTGCCGGTTCGGATAATGCGCCGAAACTCATGTCGGAGACGAGGAGTGGTATCTCCAGCTTCAGAGGCTTTTGCGCGTTCGGCCCGATGATAACATCGGTGCCGACATCGTCTTCATCGAGCAGGGGCGGTCGGTGAAGCTGCGCTGTCAGAATCTGGATATCGTCCCAGCCCGGCAGGTCGTCCCGCGGAACGCCCATGGATGCGACCTGCCCGTGGTGACCGGTCTTCGAGAGACCGTCCCGTGCATATTGCTGGATAAGCCCGTTCAGCGGCTCTTCGGCGGTGCCGTGGCTGGTATCGGCATACAGGCCGAGATAGGCGTCCCTGTCGAAGGGCTGCGGATTGTCCTTCGCCCATGTCCGGATTTCATCTTCGTCAACCAGAACGTCACCGTCCTCGATCCAGCTCGAGAACTTCGGCAGGACCTCGGAATTATTGTATTCCGATACACCGGTTTCCAGCTTGTAATCCCAGTTGTGAACGCCGCAGATCAGGTTGTCGCTGTCGTCGACGAAGCCATCCGACATCAACGCGCCCCGGTGCAGGCAGCGTCCGTAAAAGACCGAGACGGCGTCATCGAACCGCACGATGACGAGGTCCACGTCTGCCACAAGGGCATATTCGGGTTGGCGGTCTTCAAGGTCTTCGAGTTTGACGATAGAGAGCTTGTTCATCGTGATATCCGTATCTGTCCCCGTGTGCGTCTGAAGTGGTGTACGTGACGGCCCCGAGCGCGGATCGTGCGTTCACGGTTCGGCGGTGGCCACCCGCACCGTAACCACCATTCATGACGAATGAATTGCGCTCCACATGGAGCGCGGCGGTGTGGACCGCCGCGACCGGTAATTCTGCTTCAAGCCCGTGTGCAGGAAGGCAGACCGGCACATGGCCGCCGCTCGCTGCTTTGTAAGGGACGCGGCCCGTGGCCGCGTCCCTGAGCGCTACTTATTCTGCGGCGCTGACGATCTCGACCATTTCGATGTCGAAACTGAGGTCCTGGCCGGCGAGCGGGTGGTTCCCGTCGAGCGTGACCTCGTCACCCTCTACCGCCGCGACCGTTAGCACGAGCGTCTGACCGTCCGGTGCAGTCGCCTGAAGCTGGGCGCCGACGGTCAGGTCGACCTCCTGCGGGATCATCGAGCGCTCGACGGTCTGCACGGCGTCCGGATGATGGGGGCCGTAGGCTTTGTCCGCGGTGACATCGACGGTCGCCTTTTCACCGATTTCCATGCCGACGCAGGCCTCTTCCAGGGTCGGGATGATGGTGTTCTCGCCGATGACGAATTCCAGCGGTTCGCGCCCCTCGGAGGAATCGAACACCGTCCCGTCGGTAAGTTTACCTGTATAACTGATGCGAACGGTGTCACCGCTATTGGCCTGGGCCATGATGTATCTCCTGTTGGTTTCGTTAAGGGGGCGCAGTCGGCGCACCGCATTCATCCGGCGACTTGCCGATTTCCGGCGGGCCGACAGAGACATCCCCGGAGTGTCCGGTGGATTTCTGGTATTTCCGGGACCCTAACAGCCATAAATCAGCACTGCAAATCCGTGCCGCGCGGGCGAATGCACGCCCATGCTTTCGCCCGGAATCAAATTCGACTATGGCTATCCCACCTGAACAGCGACCCGTAAGGTCCAATCGTGTCTTCTGAAGGCTCAGTAGCGGCTGCCGATGTCAGCGTGATTATCCCTGCCTACCAGGCGGAGAGCACGATTGCGCGGACGCTTGACAGCGTGCTGGCGCAAACCGCGCTACCTGCGGAGGTTATCGTGATCGATGACGGCTCGCAGGACCGGACCCGGGAGATCGTGGGCGGATATGTTTCCCGGGACACGCCCTGCGCCATTCGTCTGATCGAACAGCAGAATCTCGGCGCCGGCGCTGCGCGGAACCGGGGATTGCTCGCGTCCGGCTGCGGGCTGGTTGCGTTCCTCGATGCCGACGATGAATGGTTGCCGGAAAAACTGTTCCGCAGTCTGTCGGAAATGGAAGCAACGGCGGCGGACCTTGTATCGCACGATTATCTCCGGACCGAGGGCGGGACCTCAGCCCATATCGGCTGCGCGCACAACTTCAACCGCCGGCCCGATCCGTTCGTCGATTATTTCCTCCGCGGCTACATCGCGACATCGACGGTGGTGGCCCGCAGACAGTTGCTGCTGGACGTCGGGGGGTTCGATCCATCCCTGCGCGCGGGGCAGGACTACGAACTCTGGCTCGCAACAATCAGCATGCCGGGGGTTCGGCATCATGTCTTTGCCGAAGCTCTTACCCGGTATCATGTCACTCCGAACAGCATCACCAGCCAGGCGGAGCAAAGGCGCCGGGCGGCTGTCCGGATCCTGTACCGTCACCTTCCAGCGCTCCGCGGGCGCAGCCGCTACCCAAGAAGCGTCGGTATAATGCGCGCCGCGATCATCTGTCTCCAGGCGGCGCAGGCGCACCGGGCCGCGGGCGAGATGTCGGCGGCGCTGACGGTCATTTTCCGTTTGCCGATTCATGCTGTATTGATCATGGCTTCGAGGTGCAAGACGGCGATTGGCCGTCCTGACTTTCTTAAAGGCGAAGAGGCAGCGGAGTGACACAGAAGACGGGGACACCCGAGACCACCGGGCGGGCGCAAGCCGATGCTGAAAACCCGTTTCTGTCGACGCGTGAACAGGCAGAAGGCAAGACAGCTGTCGGTCAGCAGCGAAACAGGCTGTGGTGGGAAACGAAACCAATGACATATGCCGACTGGGAAGCCAAAGAACGGCTGCCCCGGTCTGCAGAAGAACTGACCGAGATCGAAAACCAGATCATCTCCCAGAGCCCGTTCATGCGAGATACGCTCGACTGGTCGCAGTTCAACGGTCTCAAGGTGCTCGACATCGGCTGCGGCTCGGGAGCATTGGCGACACGGATCGCCAAGCACGGAGCAACAGTGACGGCGGTCGATCTGACCCAGACCGCCGTGGACCTGACGCGCAGGAATGCCGCCTTGCAGAACCTCGATGTCGATGTAATCCGGTGCGATGTCGAAAAGCTGCCGATCGAATCCGACAAGTTCGACTTCGTCTTTTCGTGGGGAGTATTACATCACACCGAAACGTTCGAGAATGCCCTGAAAGAAGTGAACAGGGTGCTCAGGCCGGGCGGGCGGAGCCTGATCATGGTCTATTACCGCAACAGCATCGTCTATTATCTGCATGGGCTCTACTGGCTGGTTTTCAGGGGCTACATGTTCCGCGGCTATACAATCAACGGCGTGCAGGACCTCTATACGGACGGTTATTTCCATCGCTATTTCTCGGTACGGGAAATGCGTCGCTGCCTGGAGGCGGCGGGGTTGATGCCGACCAGATTCAGCGTCACCCAGTACGAGAAAAAAATCCTGCCGGGCATTCCTAAATGGTTCGACACCTTCCTGAAAAGAAAGGTCGGCATGTGTCTCGTCGCCGAATTCGAGAAACCTTCTAAAAACTGAAGACGACGATCCCGTCTGCGGCAATCGCACCCCGCCCTGCGGGCCTTACGAATAACGGATTGATCTCCGCATCTTCCAGCCTGTCGCCGAGGGCAAGGCACATCCGAGAGAAGCAAAGAACGGCATCGACAAGGGCGTCGATGTCGGCGGGCGGCTGCCCGCGATAGCCTTTGAGGATGGCGGCAATTTTCAGCCGCTCCAGGGTCTCGCGGATATCGGCCTCGGTCGCCGGGAGCATCACGATATCGAAATCCTCATGAAGTTCGGCGAGGGTGCCGCCGGCGCCGAGCAGGATGGCGGGGCCGAGGACGGGATCGCGACGGAACCCGAGAATCATCTCGACGGCGTCCGCGATCTGTTCCTGGATGACGTATCCCTGCTGTCCGGTGACGCCGGCGGCACGCGCGGCCGCTTTTATGTCGATGCAGGCCTGTTCCGCATCTTCCGGCCGGACATTCAGGCGGACGCCGCCTGCCTCGGTCTTGTGCAGAAGCTCACGCGCCAGGATTTTGACCGCAACCGGCCCGCCGAACGCAAGGGCAGCGGCCTCCGCCTCATCCGGGGCGGTTATGACGGTTTCGCCGACGGCGGCGATCCCGAAGGCGGCAAAAAGCTGCTTTGCTTCGGCTTCGTCGAGACTACCGGTCATTTTTCCGAACGGGGCGGGAACCGATAGCGGTGTCGCCTCGCGTCCGACGGGTCGGATCGATGGCGTGTGGCGAAGGGCGGATAACGCTGCCGCACATGCCTCCGGCGCATCGTAAGTCGGCACGCCCGCGGCATTGAGGCGTGTAACGATTCCCGGCGCAGACGGGCTGGTATACACGATTATCGGTTTGTCGGCCGTTGCCATTGCCCGAATGACGGGGTCTGCAACCAGATGGGGGCGACCGACCGACGACGACCCGACAACCGGAATAACCGCGTCAAAATCGTCGCTTCCGGCCAATGCCATGATCGTCTGGTAAGTCACGTCCGGGTCGAGCCCTGCGAGGGTGAGGTCAACCGGGTTCCGGTCCGGGGCAAAGCCGTCATCCTGAAGGATCGCCGCCAGACGGCGCGTTGTCTCCGCGCCCGGGGCCGGCGTCTCGAAGCCCGCCATGCCGCATATGTCTGCTACCAGCCCGGCCGCGCCTCCGGTATGGGTTACGACCGCAACGCGGTTGCCAGCAAGTCGGGGCGCGACGGAGAGGGCGGCGGGGATATCTATCAGATCCGCATAGCGCTCGGCCCTGATGGCCCCGATCCTGCGGAAAAACGCGTCGAATACCCGGTCTTCTCCCGCAAGCGCGCCGGTATGGGATGCCGCGGCGCGCGCACCGGCTTCGGACCTGCCGACTTTGTAGACCACGAGTTTTTTGCCGGCATCCGCGACGGCGACAGCGGCCTCCCGGAACAGATTGGGCTTGCGGATGGTTTCGAGATAGAGCGCGATGACGCGTGTGCCAGGATCCTGCGCCAGATAAGCGATTGCATCGCTGACATCGATATCGGCCTCGTTGCCGGTGGCAACCAGGTGAGAAAGGCCGATCCCCTGGGCCGCCGCCCGGGACATCAGCGATCCCAGAATACCGCCGCTTTGCGACACAACGGCGACACCTCCCTTGAACCGGTTCTCTGCATCAAGCGCGCCGGAGGCGGACAGGGTTATGTCGTCGGACATATTGAGCAGCCCGATCGTGTTCGGGCCGAGCAGCCGCATATCCCCGGCGGCTTTTAAAAGAGCCTCCTGGCGTTCGGCGCCATCGTGACCGGATTCGGCGAAACCGCCGGCGAGGACGATTGCCGCCCCCGTCCCCCGCGCCGCCAGGGCGCGGACACTCGCCTCCGCGTGTGCCGGCCCGACGAGGACCATTGCCACATCCGGGGCGCCCGGCAGGCTTCCTATATCGGGATAGCATCGGATGCCGCCTATTTCCTCCGCCCTCGGGTTCACGGGCCAGATATCGCCCCTGAACCCATGCTTGACGAGAAAATGGAGCGGCCGCCCGCCGATCTTCGCGGGATCGGAAGACGCGCCGATCAACGCAACGCTGCGCGGCCGGAAAAGGCGTTCGAGGCTGGCGGCGGTCATGTCAGGATTTCGGGCGATCGAGGAAAGCGGCGACGGCATCGCGATGGGAGTCGGTCGTGTAACAGATGCCCTGCGCCTGGCTGCCGAGCGCGAATATTTCCTCCGCCGTGGATTCGAAGCTCTGGTTCATGATCGACTTTGCCAGCGCCAGCGCATCTCCCGATCCCACCGTCATGGTCGCGGCAAAGGCGATGGCATCGCTGATCAGCGCGTCGGGCTCGGTAACCCGTTCGATCATGTCGATCGACAGCGCTTCGTCCGCGCTCAGCATTCTGCCTGAAAAGATAAGCTCCTTCGCCCGAGCCAGCCCGACCCGGCGCGGCAGGAAATACATGCCGCCGCCATCCGGGATAAGCCCGCGCAGCACATAGCTCATCACGAAGGTCGCGTCCCTGGCGCCGATGACGAAATCGCAGCAGAGCGCAAGATCGCATCCGAGGCCCGCGGCCGCGCCGTTTACGGCGGCGA
>Ga0255771_1001370_pt1 | contig 26340 bp, 16 predicted proteins | sample 011ome_19_FD_179969 | JGI IMG/M metagenome (GOLD analysis project Ga0255771, IMG submission 179969) | Coastal salt marsh microbial communities from the Groves Creek Marsh, Skidaway Island, Georgia - 011510BT metaG (version 2) | ecosystem: Environmental > Aquatic > Marine > Intertidal zone > Salt...
TGGTGGTTTTACTCAATTCATCCTGCCACTTGATCATATCTGCAAGGGAATCAAAAATTTCAGACAGTTGCCCACTGGCTTCACCGGCTTTAACCAGATTGACAAACAGATTATCAAAAATCTGCGGATATTCTTCCAGGGCCTCGGAAAGGTTTTTGCCGCCTTCGATGATTTCTATGAGGTTGCCTACGACTTCCTTGAAGCGAGGATGATCAAGACTATCGCGCAAATCAGTCAGGCCACCAATGATGGGAACTCCGGCACGGGTAAGCTGGCCCATATGCAAACAAAAAACTATGAGATCGTTGCGTTCGACTTTGCGCTGCCCCAGTGGGCTTCTTTTTTCTTCTGTAACAGTTGCCTTGACCAGATCCAGCTTCATATTCAGCAGGCGTTGCTCCAGGTCAGCTTCGTTAACAGCATCAAGATTACCATTGCGAATCTTGCCGTCTCGAGTTATTGACTTGTATTTGTACTGAGGCATATATAGCGCTTAACTCAATTAATCCACAAGGCGGTTGGTCAGGTCTACAACACGGGAAATCTCTTCCATACTGGTAGTGCCATCCAGAACGCGACGGCAGGCGTCATCAGCCAGCGGCCTGAAACCCTGTGCAAGGGCTACTTTGAGAATTTCCTGGGTGCTGGCTCGGCGCGATATCAGGTCATCCAGTTCGTTACTGATCTTTAAAATTTCAATGATCGAGGTTCTGCCTTTATAGCCCTGACCATCACACTCATTGCAACCGGAATGCTGGTATATTTTCAAGGGACCAGTATGTTTGGAAACCCCGAGCAGTTTGCGGTCAAGGTCTGTCGCTTCGATTTCTTTTTTACAGTGGCTGCATAGTTTTCTTAGCAGGCGCTGGGAAATAACGCCAATAAGGTTGCCTGCAATAAGGTCTGGGACTATGCCAATATCGAGCAGTCTTGGTATTGAGCCAATAGCTGAATTGGTATGCAGGGTAGAGTAGACCTGATGACCGGTCATGGCAGCCCTGAAAGACATTTCGGCGGTAATTTCATCCCTTATTTCGCCGATCAGAATAATATCCGGGTCCTGACGCATCATGGAACGGATGCCTTCACCGAAACCCATTTTCACCGATTCATTCACTGAAGACTGGCGAATCATGGGAAGCGGATATTCCACCGGATCTTCCATGGTCATGATATTTACTTCTTCGGTATTCATGTGATTGAGAACGGAGTAAAGCGTGGTTGTTTTACCACTACCGGTTGGGCCGGTGACAAGGATGATTCCCTCCGGACGTGAAAGGCAAATCTGCAACAAGGACAGGTTGTCCCGGCTAAGTCCCAGATTTTCCATCGGGACGATACCTTTTTTACGGTCCAGAATACGTAGCACGACGTTTTCACCGTGGGTGGTGGGTTGTGCTGCTACCCTGAAATCGATACTGCGTCCTACCAGAGACAGTGATATTCGTCCGTCCTGGGGCAAGCGCGATTCAGCGATGTCCATGCCACTGACTACTTTCAGCCTGACTACCATGGCAGGCCAATAACTCTTGTGCAGGCTTCTTACCTGACGCAACACGCCATCAATTCGATACCTGATGCGCAGAAATGCTTCTTCCGGTTCAAAGTGAATATCAGACGCACCTTGCTGGACAGCGTCCGCCAGCAGGGCATTGACCAGGCGCACCATTGGGTGGCTATAGCCTTTGTCTTCGGATTGCAGACTTTCAAAGTCCAGTTCGCCGGTTTCAATTTCGTGGAGAATACCGTCGATGGATAAATCAAAACCATAGACCTGTTCGATAACGCTGAGGATTTCGTCCTCACTGGCGAGAATAGGAGTGATTTGCAGGTTGCCACCAATTTTTGCCCTGATCTGGTCAAGCACAATAATATTGAAGGTGTCTGCCATGGCCAGCGTGAGATGGTTTTTATCCTTCTCGTAGGAAAGTGGCAGCACGATATGACGCCGTGCCAGGTCCTGGGGCACAATCTGAATGGATTCGGCGTCCAGAACAGCCTGTGACAAGTCGACACTTTTTTGCCCGGTATTTTGGCTTAATGCGTCTCGAATGATCGAGTCAGTGACAAAGCCCAGGTCGGTAAGAATCTGCCCGATAAGCATGTCAGGTGTGTTTTTTTGCTCGCGTAGGGCAATGCGCAACTGATCTTCAGTGATTGAGCCTTCGCGCAACAAAAGCTGCCCAAGTTTCTGTTTTTTCGGGTCGGCGGCAACGATTTTTGCCCCGGTTGGGATAGTTGCAGTAGTTGCTTTCTTGTTCATGGTACTCGCTGCTCAAGGTAATTCAGCCGTTGGGCCAGCACTTGTAGATCAAATCCTGGTGCGACAACACGGGATAATTCTTCTGCTTCCCGATAATAATCCAGGGCGGCACGTAATTGATTTACGCGCTCAAGGCTGACAGCCAGGTTATAAGCATAGTCAGGGCTGATAGCACCCAGGTCTGCCGATTTCGCGGCTAACAGGGCATTAAAGTAAGAGTTTTGTGCCTCAGACCACCTGTTTTGCGAAGCATACAGGTTACCCAGGGCAAAAGATAAAGGCGCAATACGGGGGTAATCAGCGGTTAAGGATAACAGCTCACTTTCCTGACCTGCGGGGTCATCGCGCATGCTCAGGTCCAGTAAACCTGCCAGCGCCAGGGGATCTCTTGGATTGAGTTCCAGTAATCTGGCATAGAGATTCCGGGAAAAAGCGAGATTGTTTTGCTTCAGGTATACCGAAGCCAGACCGAGCATGGCATCACGGTTATTAGGCTCATTGTTCAGGGCCAGTTGGTAAAATCTGCCGGCCGCCTCAAAATCGCTTTGTTGATAACTGGCATAGGCTGCATTCAGGTTAGGGTCCAGCACATCCTCAGCGTCTGCCTTGATAAAATTCAGCCCTGGCGGATTAGCCGGAGCAGGATTGCTTTGATTGACAAGCTGTTGCTGTGGAACCTGTGAGGGCTGTGCTGTTGCAGCCGTTCCCTGGGCTGACGCTGCTTGTTGAGCAATGATTCCGGTTTCATCACCTTCTGTTCCGCCTGCCAGCCCATTCGTAGCTGCTGAAGTTTGCCCGGGTAAATTTTGCCCGGGTAAGGTTTGATTAATACCCTGTGGCGGATTTCGCTCGACCACCTGCAGCCCATCAGCATCAAGTGCAGCAGGCGTTTCAGTTGTGCTGGCCACTGTCAGATTGCTTTCAGATTCTCCCTCTATCGGTGTTTGTGTCGAAGCGGAGCTTAGCCCGGCTTCATCGCCTTCTGCGGGCGGGGTATCAAGGATAAGAAACTCTCCTCGATTAGCCTGATTGCCCTGGGCCGGCATAGTAATTTGCATGCCCGATGGTGCATAGAGCGAGGAATATAACCAATAGGAAATGCCGGCCACCGGAATGATCAGCAAGACAGCGGCTAACGCCCTGACTTTCCTGGTTTTGTGCTTTTGTGAGGATTGCTTGGCAAGAAATAGCGAACCAGCTGAATCACGTTTTTGTCTTTCCTGCAGCTTATCCTGCTTGCTCTGTACTTTTCTGGCGGCAGGCTTGGTTTTAACAGCAGGGGCGCTATCGTTAACATTATCTTGCGGCGCAGTATTTTCATGGACTGGTGTGTCAGCACGGGATTCGGCAAGGTCTCCAGAGTCAGGTTCATCAGTAATGGCTGTCGTATCAGGAATTTCTGTGTTATTAGCAGCTTTGGTCTCTGTAGATGTCTCGCTTTCAGTGATCCCATCAGAATTCGGCTCACTGGTGTGTTCAAAATCTTCAGGCTCAGGGTCGATAAAACTGGACCTGCCGGCTTTCTTGGTGCGGGTGAAGTAGCTACTTTGAAGCAACGACAGCCCATCATTGTCTTCATCCTCAGTTTCATTTTCTGCAAACGCGGGAGGAGACGTTTCTGGCGTATTATTTTCTTCTTTAGAGGATTCTGTGATGAATTCGATTTTCTCAAGATCATCCAGCAGATCACTTAATGGATCGTCTTCATCCGTTTCTTCTGCTGGAGCGGGGAGGCTTGGAGAATCATCTGAGCTTTCAGAAATATGCGAAGCCAGCGTTTCTTCTTCATCAGGATCGGGATTGATGACCACAGGGCCTTGTGGCGATTCAGAGGCTGAAGGCATCTTGTCCAGTTCATCAATGGCTGGATTTAGCGTCGGCGGAGCAACGGGGCTTTCCATGGTGGAAGCATCAACGGCAGCAGACTGGCTGTCTTCACTGCCTGCCTTATCGCTCTCGTCTTTTTTGGTTTTACTCTTGGCTTCCTCTGCTTTGCGCAAAGCCTCCATCAGTAAACTCATGTCCCATCATCCCCTTAAGCGCTGCATTAGCGATTTTGGCCGCTCGAATTACTGCTGAAATCAGGCGGCGTATTAAAGGGGATGCCGTCACTGGGAAGGAAGTTGCGGAACTGCTGCAAGTCTCCATCCAGTGAGGGCTGCCGAATAATAGTCGGTCGAATAAATACAATCAGTTCAGTCTTTCTGGCAGTATCGTTTCTGTAACTGAACAGATTTCTAATGCCAGGCATGCGCGATAAACCGGGAAGTCCCTGGGTTTCTTCCTGCAAAGAGTCCTGCATCAGACCGCCCAGAACAGCGACCTGGCCACTAAATATTTTCAGCACTGATTCCATTTCCCTGACCTGTATCTCAGGGATTGCATTCACCACGCCGGCATCGGCCAGCACCGGATTCGGATCATTTACAAAGCGCACAATGCGCGAAATAGTAGGGCGTACATTAAGGGTAATCTGATCGTTATCACCTATTTGCGGGGTTACTGTCATGACAAAGCCCACCGGCACGGTGCGAACTTCTGTGGTAAACACTGCAGGAGTAGAGATCCCTTGAGCAACCACGCCAGGTGTCACATCAACGTTGAAGTAGACCTTGTTATCGACCACACGCAACATGCCAACCTGATTGTTCAGTGTCATCAGCCTGGGGCTGGAGAGTACGCGTAAATCACCAAATTTCGACAGCATGGTTATGGTGGTTGAGACGGCATCATTGTTATCGGAATCGGATATGGTCAGGAAACTTGTTGGATTGTTTTGCAGATCAGGGCTGGTGACCTCCTGTACGAAATCGATATTGAAGGAGTCGGTGCGCAATGCATTCCAGTCAACACCGGATTGATAACTGTCATTAAGATCGACCTCTACGACGGTAGCCTCAATCATCACCTGATGGAGAGAGCGGGTCTGGATAAAATTCAGGAATGATTGTATTTCACCGTGCTTTTTGGCGGTGGCCCGAATGGAAATAAGCCCGGTTTCCGGGTTTATCACCAAGGCATCATTGACTCCCGGACCTGCCGCCTCAACGCCTGCATTACTTTCTGCCAGCAAATTTGCCAGGTTTGCAGAAATAGTTTCCCAGAAGTTATTGTTTGAACTTTGGCTGAGAGACGCAGAACTGGAATTATTACCGCTATTGCCGCCACCTTCACCTATTTGCCCCAGGCCGGTAGTGATTGAGGCTTCTGTTGTGGAGGTGCGATCGATATTTACATAATCCAGCCGATAATTATCCCAGTAAGGAAAATCAGGCTCTACCAGCAGGTTATTATTGGCATCAAAAGTCCAGCGCATGTCTATCTGATGGGAAACTCTCTCCAGAATTTGCGGAATAGTCTGATTGATGGCATTGATACTGATCTGGCCGGTAATACTTGGATGGATATCGATATTGATGTTTGCATCACGCCCCATAGCGAACAGAAACTCACTGACTGGAATATCCTGTCCAACGAATGAGTAAAGTGCCGGAGCTTCCTGCAGCCTCGGCTGAGTAACCAGGGGCAGGGGATTCACCACGTCTGGAATACTACTGGTGTCGGCCGCTTCAGGCATTTCGATGTGGCGATTATTCTCAGTGGCAGGGTTTTCTGGCAAACTGGTAGAACACGCCGCCAGCGAAATCAGTCCCGCGCAAATGGAAAATCTGACCAGACAGTCTCTTGTTAGCATAAGTTGCCCTTTACTTTATTCTGTTGCTGCATTGGCGCTTCAATTTTTTGATCAGGCGTTTGCTTGTGGGGTTGAATCCAGCTTGCCGCTGTTAACTGAGACAGGTGATTTTCTGACTCAAGTATGATTCCAGTGGCTTGACTCGCGTTATTTTCTTGCTGAGCCAGAGCAAGCCCCCCGCATATCACTATTACTGCCACTGCTGAACCAAATGGTCTGAACCATGAAAACAGAGGCATACTGTAGCCGCTGTCCTTGATTGCCGCTTTCACGTGCCTGATTGTAACTGTCGGTTTTAGCAGATGATCCAGGCTGCGCTGCCTTGTTGTGGTGGCAGACTCGGCATAGGCAGCAAGCATTGCTTTATCTGCCAATATATTAATCCTTCGTGTTAAGCCCTGCGAGGCTTTTGCAATCAGTTTCTCCGCACCATCTGTAAAGACCTGCGGGCAGGGACATCCTGCGGCGTGCAAGCGATGCCGGATATAAGCTACCGTATCCTCCCGGTCCAGTGGTCGCAGATTAAAACTGTGGGTAATGCGTTCCTTTAGCTGACGAATATTCCTGTTTTCCAGATTTTTATCGAGCTCAGGCTGTCCAAATAACAAGACCTGCATTAATTTGTGCACATGTGTTTCCAGGTTACTCAGCAGGCGAATCTCCTCCAGAGTTTGAATTGGCATGCTCTGGGCTTCTTCGACGATAACGAGAACAGTTCTGTTGCGTGCATGCTGATCCAGTAAATAATTCTGCAGCGTGTGCAAGATCTCCAGACGTTCCGTTTCATGTTCGACATCCAGCCCTAATTCAAAGGCAATGGCATAAAGTATATCGTGCGGCGTAAGATTCGGATTGGCCAGATAGACGATTTCAACAGATTCGGGCAAACGCTCCTCAAGCATACGGCATAACATGGTCTTGCCACTGCCCACTTCACCCACCACCTTGAGAATTCCTTCACCGGAATTAATGGCGTAAAGCAGCGCTTCTAGCACAACTCCCCGACCCCGGGCGCCACCAGTGAAAAAAAGACTGGGATCCGGGGTGATTCGGAAAGGTGGTCTATTCAGTGAATAGTAATCTAGATACATTAAAAAAACCTTTCCTGCTAGTAAGTTAGGTGAATATCTTCAACTAACAAGTTAATTTAACAGTGCGCTCCGCTTCATGGCAAGCAAGTATTGCATAAAATGGCACTTTTTTGCTGAAAACGGCCTGTTTTTGCTGTGATTTGGGAAAAACTCCCTGTTACATGCTGGAAGCATATTAATGATGAAGTTTCAGGGACTTAACGGGAATTTATGGATGACTGGCGGGATGCCGGGGAGCGGGATTCAGACAGCTTCAGAACGTTCGAGGTAATGCAGAAGATTGGAGCTGGTATCGCGAAGACGTTCGGATAGCAGGGTGACCAGTTTGATGAGAATTTTTGCACCCAGGGCCGCTTCTTCCATGATTATTCTGACCATACTGTCCCTGGAAAGAACGCAGAATGTGGTGTTTTCAAGCGCAATACAGGAGGCAAAACGAGGTTCTCCATCAATCATGGACATTTCACCGAGGATTGACCCGGGACCTACAATAGTCATGGGACGACGTTCGCCGTGAGAATCTGTTTTAACGATATTAACCCTGCCTTCAATGATGAACAGCATATAGTCATCAACATCGCCCTCACGGATAATCATTTCTCCTGGCTCTGCCTGATAGACCTGCATAAAAGCGGTCATTTTCTGAATATTATCGCGGGTAAAATCCGAGAAGAAACGAGAATGGCCTATCATCAGAAAAATCTGCTCAACCATGGTGCTGGCATCGCCGAGGCACTTCACGGTATGTAACAGAGAGTTTTCTGGTGATCTCCCTTTATTTTCGAATTGAATATCCACGGAATTAATGGGTTACCTGATCAGCGAGTGGTATGCGAGCGGGAGAATAACCTCCCTTATAAACCAAGTCTACTATAAACACTGGGGTTTTTCCCCTATTCTTTAGGTTTTAAGCCTAAATAATCAGGCTTGATCAAGGGGATAAGTTCCATGAGGTATTTGCACAGTTAGTCATTGGCATAGGGGAAAGATAGTGCAATGATAGACCTTCAGCTGCGTTTTTATTAAACGCGAGTTTAATGCGCTGTAAGCAAGCCACCCAGAAAAATCCCCAGTGGGGAATCTACATCTCCAAATGCGGATTTAAGTTGAAAGTGGTGGGTATAAAACAGCAGGGAAAACCTGCAAATTTAAAATTAGAGTCCTGCGCCCGTATAAAAAAGTGCTGGTAAGAAATTAGTATAAATTATGTATCTGGATTATTTCTCACTCGATCGTCACCCTTTTCGCATTACCCCCGACCCGTCATTATTCTTTCCCGGCGGGCAGGATGGGCGCGGCGTCATCCTTAATGCTCTTATCTATGGCATCCAGTCTGGAGAGGGCATCCTCAAGGTGGTCGGCGAAGTAGGTAGCGGCAAGACCATGTTATGCCGCATGCTGGAGGAAGAGCTTCCGGATCATGTCGAAATTGTTTATATCGCAAATCCCAGCCTGTCTGCCCGGGAAATTCTTTATGCCATTGCTATCGAATTAAAGCTGGCGGTCGACTCATCAACTGAAAGACTAAAAGTCCTGCATATGCTTCAGGATTATCTGCTTAACAAGCATGCAGAGGGTGGAACCGTTGTTGTGTTTGTAGAAGAAGCGCAAAGTATGCCGTTGGAGACTCTAGAAGAAATCCGGCTTTTAAATAATCTTGAAACCCACCAGCACAAGTTAATGCAGATCGTTCTGTTCGGGCAACCTGAGCTGGATAAAATTCTTGCACAAAAAAACATTCGTCAGCTAAGGGAGCGAATAACCCATAGCTTTCGTCTGGAACCCTTGTCTGCCGAGGCAACCAGTGAATATATTCGTTATCGTTTAAATGCAGCAGGCTGCCCCAGAGACGGGATTTTTTCCAGCCGTGCGGAAAAAATGATAGCCAAGGCGTCATCCGGTCTGACCAGGCGAATTAATATACTCGCCGACAAATCATTGCTTGCTGCCTATGCAAACTCGCCCTCCAGACAGCCAACCCAGACTGGTAAAGAACCTCTGGTATTACCGCGGCATGTGAATGCAGCCATCCGCGATTCGGACTATAAAAGCTCTGGCTTGAGCCCGTGGCTGTTTGGTGCATTAAGTTCTGCTGTGGTCATAGTCCTTTCTGCCTATATTGTTTTTTCGCAGTTCTGGCCGGCTGCATTACAGCGTATTTCAGGAGACACAGGCAGTATTCAGATCAGTAGCAACGAGCCTGATATTGTTGCCCCTAGCGTCACAGAAGGAGGCATCAGCGATGCAGAAGATCCTGAGGTGGCACCTGCTGGTTCTGAAGTGCCAGCAGGCAGGCAAACCATAGCGGCAATCGAGGGAGCCATTGTGCGTGAACCACTGGCGCTGGAAACTGATGCGGCGACGTTGGCCCCTGAAAATAATTTGGATCAAATTATTACCCCGCTCGAGCAGGACGAGGAGGGTACCCAGGTAGCAATCGCGGCGAACAGCATTCCTGTTGAGATTGACGCCCCTCGCGTAGAGCTTGTCGATGATTCCCTTACTGAAGCTGTGCTAACAGATAGTCCTGTTATGCCAGATTCTACAGCGCCAGTGACAGCTCAGTCAGTTACTACACAGTCGCTTGCGTCACCATCAGATACTGCAGCACCAGTAGCAACAGCTGCAGTAAATGAGCAAGAGCTTGCTGACCTTGGAAATACAGGCCTGGCTGAAATGGAGTCTGATCTTGATGTCGCGGCCAACGAATCTGTTATCGACGTGTCAGTACAAAATGAGCCTGTGCCGATTGATCGGGAATCTCTGCCGGTCATTGTTATAAGACAGCAGGAGTCAGCAGCACCTGAGCCAGTTCTGGAATCTCCGGTAGCTATGGTGCCTGCAGGTCTGGCGGAATTGCGTATGGAACCAACAGCTGATTGGTTAAGAGCGCTGGATGAAAAAAGTGGTTATACCATCCAGCTTTTTTCTGTGCCCTCTACCAATCCAAATGGTCTGGAAGAATATTTACAGTTTTTACAATTGGTCTCACTGCTGGATGAAACCTATATTTGTTTCATGCCTATAAGTTCAGAGAGCAGTGGTCGCTGGCAGGTTATGCACCATGAGTTCGCTGGAGTAACCCCGGCAAGACAATTTATCGACACCTTGCCTTTTTATATCCAGCAATATGATCCCTATGTAAGAAATCTGAACGGTGTAGAGTGCAGTTACCCTGTTGAAAGAGGACGCCGTTAGTAAATTGCCTGGCTAACGCTTTTGAACTCAGGGTGACCAGGGGTAAAATGGAATGATTTCTACAGCAAGATTGCGTTCCTGCAAGATTCCGGTGTCGTCACGGCTAAGAACCACTTCCTTCAAGGTACGATCCAGATAGAAAGACGATGCATAACTGAGCCAGAAACGGATTCGGGCAGTGTTTTCATCTTCATCCAGTATTTCAATATCATTGAAGGCGATGTCAATAAAACGCTTTTCATGAATCTTGCGCATGCGATCGGCACGCCAGTCGCTCATTGAATCAAAGTTGGCTGGTCGGAAATCATCATGGTAGTGCCTGAAGTAGCCTTCGACATCCTGGTTTTTCCAGGCGCCTAGCCATTCATTAATAAACGAGCCAAAAGGAGCTGTCTGAGGGTTGTCTTCGTCCCTGCCTGCCAGACTTAAAACCTGACGAATTTTGGCCGCAAATCCTGATTCACCCGCTTCTGCTTGCACCGGCTCCAGGGTAAGCAGCGAATTGTCGCTGGCAAGTGGCATTGGAATGCTTTCTACGGAAATATTACTTTCATCCTGAATTTTCCATTCACCATTGTTTGCGGCTAACACCAGTTCTTTTACGGTACGGTCTGAGTAGCCAGGAGTCAGGTAGGTAAATTGAACAGAAACCGTTGTTTGCTGTGGGGTCTCGTTAATGATCCTCAAGCTTTCCAGATTGATTTCAATGTCTGAAGGGCGATTGATTCTGGTGCTTCTTTCGTTGCGCCAGCTCTCAAGATCGCTTGTATCCCGGGGAGAGAATTGAGGGTGATAGGAGGCAAAATAACCCTCCAGATCCTTGTCCTGCCAGGCGGCTAGCCAGGCATCTACAACAGTTAATGGATCTTCGCTTGCTTCTGCTATGGTTTCTGTTTCAGTACCAGGCGTGGTTTGTTGAGGCTCACTGGTCTCGTTAAGAGCAATCTCTTCAACAACGGTTTCCACAACTGCAGCGGCTGTATCTTCGGTAGCGGTAATATTTCCTTCATCGATGAGGGGGTCAGTGTCTGCGATTGCCCCGGTCACTGGCGCAAGGTCTGCAGCAGGCTCTTCAATAGCAGCGGGCTCTTCTAGAGATGTATCGGCAATGCTTGCTTCCGGGGGTTGTGGGGCATCCTGCGTAGCGATTTCGGTTACGACTTCCTCCACAATACCTCGCGGCTGTTGGGTGTCGGGCAATGAGGCGATTTGCGATGGCGTCAGTTGTCCCGGTGAGGCGGAGGGTGGAGGAAAAATAACGATTGAATCTGAACGTGTTTCAACTGGTACAAAAAAGCCATAGGCTACAATCAAAAACAGAACAACCACAGCGATGCCGACACCGTTACTTTGCCAGCGCCAGGGCACCTGGTCCTTAAAGGCGGTAAGTGCATCTTCCCTGTCTTCGACACTAAGACCAGTCAGAATTGGCTCAGGGTCATCATCAAGTGAGACCAGTTTGCCAATGATACGTTTTTCCTGCGGCTGTTCCGCGGCGGCTTCTTTTTTACCTTCCTGTTCCTGATCGATAATAGCGAAAATGAGTTCCGGAATTTTGGCGGGTAAGCCCTGGGTTTCTGCAAAGATCTGGTCCAGGTTATCTTTTGTCAGTTGATGCTTTTGCAAACCCATTTCCACCAGGTAAGCATTACAGAATGCTTCCAGTTCTCCCCGGTTCATGGGCTTGACTTCAAAGTTCAGAATAATGTTCTTGTTAAAAGTTCGATTGGCTGGCTCATTCAGTTTTTGATCCAGTAATTCTGTACCGGCAAACACCATGCTTACATCGGGTTTTTCATGGTAGTTTTTCTCGAACAGGATGCGAATCGCTTCAAAGCAGTCATCTGGAATCTGGTCAGCATCATCGAATACCAGAATCAGCTTTTGCTGATCAAAAGGTCGCGCCTGGATATGGTTGTTTAATGCGGAATAGAAATCAGCATTGTCGTCCAGTTGCAGATGCAGTTGCTGCTGAATGGGATTATGAAGCTCGGCTTCAGAATGGGGAATATCGGAAAAAATGACGACTTCCTGATTTTCTTCCATTAATTCTGTGGCTAGCAGTTGGCACAGAACTGACTTTCCTGATCCCTCACGCCCAATAATCTTGATAATGCCATCACTGAAAGACAGAACTACCGTGATCCCGCTGATGATATCCAGATAGGGATTAATTTTCAGATGATGCTTTTGCGTTGTGCCCATAATCCTTTGCTCATACTGACCAGGAACTGTCCAGAATAGAGAGTGACAACTCTGGAATTAACAATCTTATATATATCAATAAGATAAATTCATTAATTACTGTGGTGTCATAAATAGAATTTGTAAGGCATTGTATTTACAGTGTTGGGGGAAATGCAAGGAAAAAATCACATTGCTTGTACACCGTCACACTTGTGGAATAACCGGCAGGATGTGAATTGCTGGAAATTCTGCCAAGAAAAGGACCTTTCTGAACCGGTTCTGACCGATTAAAACAGTCGTGGGAAAGCTTAAAAGTGAGGAAAGCCAGGGTGTTCATGATGGGGCCAGGCCCGAGGAAGGCCTGGTAATTAGGTGTTTAAAAAGAGTTTCTGTGCTTTCAGGGGTGGGGCGCAAGGCCCGGTTTCAGGGAATCCCGAAATACAGCATCAGCAATGGGATATATATCAGGCCGGCAAGGATAGAGATTGATACAGCACTCGAGGCAAGAGCTGTATCGAGTTTGGCGATAGAAGAGAAGGTGAGGGCATTAAAGCCTACTGGGGCGGCCGCACACAAGGCAACAACGATGAAGGTGGTTTCGCCAAATCCCAGATAGTTGGCTATGGCGATACCAAATAAAAGCCCCATACCCATTCTTACAAAGACGGTTAGTCCCACCAGCTTCAGCTCTTTTATATCCAGGGTGAAATAAATACCCAGTGTGATCAGGATAAGGGGAGCGGTCATTTGGGCCAGCGGATTGATCATGTCAAAAACAGGCTGCGGCAGGGGAATACCAATCACAGCAAGAGCAATTGAGGCAATAATGGCCCATATCATGGGAGATTTGACCATTTTTAACAGCATTGTCATGCCATGGTTTTCTTCGCCACCGTATTTATATGCAAGGGCATAAACATAGGTAGATAAAAGCAAGGCATTACCGAAGTCAAACAGGATGGCGTCGGCAAAGGCTTCGCTGCCATAGACCACCAGAATAAACGGGAACATATAGGTATTGTTCAGAATCATGGTGCTGACCAACATAGTGCCAGCCTGCTTGCGTTCGACAGAGAATAGCTTGATGACTAACAGGGTAACGAGCATGCAGGCAAAACTGACAGCGATATTCGCCAGCGGCAGAACCGCCTTGTTCATGGTCATCTGAGTCATGGACAGCGTTGACACGATCAACAAGGGCAGTGTCACCATTAACACCAGGCGAAGCATGAATTCACCATGGGAGTGATTCGCAATGCCAGTGGACTTCAGGACAATGCCCAGTCCAAAATAAATGAATATCGGGGATAGTTGAAAAAGAATATCGATCATTGCTCTGACTGCCTTGCTTCTTACAGAGTTGTTTCCAGCTTCGGTGAAAAAGGGAAACTATTTAGAAATGCAGAGTAAATCAGATTCTCTCAATTTACCAGCAAAGTGTCGTTTTACTGCTCTTGTTGGAATCTGATTTCCCTATGTATTTCAGTAGCATAAAGCCTGTAAATTAGTTAACTGGATTGCCTGAAAGGTCCTTTGTCTGTGTTCCCTGGAAATTAATGATGAGCGGACTGTTTACTGCTTCACGGCAGGTAATTTGCCTTTGTATGCACTATCGCGGTGTTCAATAATTCTGTCATCTTTTTAATACCACAAACGCACCAAACGCACCAAACATACCAAATCAGACAATTGAAAATCTTTCCACGGGGTTGTTTGGATGGGTGCGCTGTTTCTGAAGCAGCGGTACTACTTTTAATTTCCCTTTTGGTTTTTTATTTCACGCCGATTTAAATGGCTGGCTAAACTGCCCGCTGCTTTTGATATGGATTGTAATAGAGGTAATTCAGGAGAATTTGCAGAAAAGTCAGTTCTGCAATTGCTGAATAAGCGCGACGGTTGCTTCGTGGAATACGCCATCAATGCCCACAAATCCGTATCCACCGGCCTGACCCATGGCGGCTTCAAGCGGTGAGACGCCGTTTTTATCTTCATATTCCACAATGGCGCCATGTTCATGAAGGTAGCGCACTACCTCGGTAAAGCCAAAAGTGGCCGCGCCGAATATAGCGCTGCGTCCTGAATTATCCATGACATTGATGTCCACGCCCTGATCCAGACAAATCTGGATGGCGCGAATAATTTCAGCTTCGGTTTTATAGCGTCCGGTGGTATCAGATTCCTTGGTGCCGAGATTGGCGGCTGTCATTAGTGGGTTAATGCCCTGCTCGGTAGGCAGCGCAGGATCGGCGCCGTACTCAAGCAGTAATTGCATCGCCGCAATATCCGCACTTTTAGCGGCCCGCAGAAACGCTGTGGTTCCGGCTACCAGCATGCCATCTGTGCCCCGATCCAGCTTCAAGCGATAAGGAATCATACTGCTCAACTGCTGGTTCACATCAGCGCCACGTTCAAGAAGGTTTTTCATCAGGTCAAAAGCACTATGTTCATTGGGAATCACATAGGGCGAAGGACGATTCGATTCAGGCATGATATTAAAATGCACCGCCGCATAAAGGGGCGAGCGATTGGTGTCATCGGAAATATTGATGTCGGCGCCGGCCTCAATAAGTTCCCAGGCGATATCATAGTGGCCATTGATGATAGCCATCAGTAATGGGGTAATTCCCTTTGGCGTAGTGGCATCAATTTGAGCACCCAGGTCTAGTAGCGTGGCAATGCAGTCGAGGCATCCTTCCCGGGCGGCAAAATGAAGCGGGGTCATGACGCCTGGTGGTAACCATTTGTCTCTGGGTTCCATTGTTATCTGTCGTTCCCACTGCTCCAGTGACGAAGTGGCATTGATATCGGCACCATATTCATCAAGAAGTGCAATGACGGGAGCGTGTTTCTGCGCTGCTGCCCACATCAGTGGCGTCTGTCCGTGCCAGTCTTCCCGGGCATCAACCTCGGCGCCAGCATCAAGCAAGGCTTTGACTGTCTCAACATCACCGGTACGAGCGGCGGTCATTAATACGGTTTCGCCTTCATTAAATTCCTCGTTGGCACTGGCTCCGGCATTGAGCAGAATCTGCGTCATTGAACGGCTACCATTGCGCGCTGCAAGGTAGATCGGGGTTATGCCATAGCGGGTTCGGGCATTGACGTCAGCCCCGGAGCGGATAAGCGTTGCCACCAGGTTGAGTTGATTGTTGAGTACAGCGTAATGCAGGGCAGTTGTTCCGTCTGCCTCGGCAGTATTGATGTTCTGTACACCATCCAGTAATACCCTGGCGCTTTCCTGATCACCCGCCTTGACGGCTTCAAGCAGGGCCAGTTCCTGAGATGATTGGGCGCTGCCGGACTGGCTGACCAGCAAACAGGCTAACAGCAAAAAAGAGTTGATGAATTGAAAGACCGGCTTTGAGGGCATGGGGAGTCTCATATCTGTTCAATAATGCCGGTGCTGTCACCCAGTTGTTCCAGTTCAACACCCGCCTTGTTAAGCATGGTCAGAACCAGATTTGTCATAGGCGTTCGCTTGTCATAGCTGACATGCTGCCCACCCTTGATTCTGCCAGTTCCGCCAAGCAGCACATTGGGCAGTGGATAATGATCATGCAGGTTGGAGTTGCTCATATTGGAGCCGTAAAGAATGATCGAGTTGTCCAGCAGCGTGCCATCACCTTCTTCAATGGAATCCAGCGTATCGATAAATTTCCTGAATTGGGTGACATGATAATTCTGGATTTTTACATTGCTGGCCATCTTGGCAGGGTTGTTGGCATGATGGGAGGTGGCATGATGTCCGGTATTAACCCCCACCTGCGGATAGGTTCTGTTACTGAGTTCGCGCGCCATCATAAAGGTGGAAACCCGGGTAATTTCACTCTGGAAGGCAAGTGCCATCAGGTCGAACATGATTGCCAGGTGGTCTTCATAATCGAAAGGAATGCCTGCAGGGGCATCGGGTATATCCAGGTCAGGATTTTCAACAATCAGCCGTTCCGCCTGCTGGATCCGGCGTTCAATCTCCCTGATATTCTCCAGGTAGTCGGTGATTTTTTGACGGTCCCCATTGCCCAATTGGCCGCTGAAAGAGTTTGTCTGTTGCACAACCGCATCCAGAATGCTGCGATCTTCCGCCTGTCGGGCAAGCCTGTCGTCTACCGAGCCGCCCTGTCCAAACAAGCGCTCAAAGACCTTGCGAGGATTGATTTCCATCGGATTTGGTGTGGTCGGTGTGCGCCAGGAAAGGGTGTTCATATAAATACAGCCGTAGTCCCTGTCACAGGCGCCCAGCAATCCACTATGATCTTCAGTGGCAAGTTCCAGTGAGGGCAGGGGAGTATCCTGGCCAATGACCTGGGCTGCATACTGATCAGCCGTGACTCCTGCGAAAGCATCAGAGCCCAATGTTGCTTTTGGCCTGATACCACTGAGCCAGGTACACGGACTCAGGCTATGAACGGCCGTGGTATCGGCGGCAGTATGACCCAGACCGCTGACTACGGTGAGGCGATCCCGATAGGATTCCAGTGGTTTGAGGATGGTCTTGAATTCGAAATCAGTACCGACTTTGTCCGGGGTGTATTCGGACATGATGGCGCCATGGGGAATATAGACAAAACCAAGGCGGGGTTGTACCACCGAAGAGCTCTGGGCAAAAGCCGGCACCATGCTGGTAAGCAATGGCAAGCTGAGGCTCACTCCCGTCCCTTTTAAAAGTTGCCTGCGACTGATGTGTTTTTTGCTGATAAACATGTTGCCCCCCGGCGATTTCCTTGAAGAAATCCTGCTGTTTTCTTTGTCTGACAAATATATTGCAATATTTAACCCGATTATAGACTTTCTGTATTAAAAACCAATGTCTACAGCGAAGTGCATTTTTCTGGCAACACCGCTAAGCTGTAATTAATTTTCCATTATTACGAACATTGGAAGTCTTCTTTGTTACGCCAGCTTGTCACACCTCTTGTGCCGCTTATTTTCGCATTATGCCTGCAGAATATGGCAAATGCGCAAAGTGAATGGCGCGAATACCCGAGCATGGAAAGGGGAAATAATTCCTTCACCCTGCCACCAGACTATCTCGAGCCCGGCGAGTTTGTCGTTGGCCGACTGATGTTTCCTCAGTATGAGCGGGGTCCTTTTGGCAGTGGCCCTGGTGACTGGCGCCGGGGAGGGACCGCTTGGTCCGTGGACTATCCTGAGGGTGACAGGGTCTTTGCCATGTTACTGGAGCGCATGACCACTGTGGATGTGCGGGCTGTGGAACAGCCGGTAAATCTTGATGATGGAGATGATGTATTTTTCTGGCCGTTCATGATTTCCGGATTGGTGGGGAGTTGGGATCTCACCGAAGCGCAGGCGGCCAAATTGCGAGAGCACTTACTCAAAGGGGGCTTTCTGTTGTGCGATTCCTTTTATGGGGAATATGAATGGAGTGGTTTTATCAAAACCATGCAGCGGGTCTTTCCTGACCGGCCAATAGTTGATCTGCCCGATGATCACCCGGTATTTCACATGGTGTTTGATTTGTCCGACAAACGCCAGATACCAACCTGGCAATACCTGCCAAGAGGCTATCGTCAGGGTGGAGATACGCCAGGTTGGCGTGCCATCCTGGATGATAATGGACGCATCATGGTGATGATTGCCTTCAACAACGATATTGCTGATGGCTGGCAACGGGCAAATGATCCCGGTTATCCCCAGTTTGAAGCGAACCTCAGTATTCGAATGGGGGTGAATTTTGCGGTGTATGCGCTGACGCATTGATGCACTTACGTGCATCACATGAGACAGGAAAAAGGATAAAGGAAAAAGGTGGGCGGTGCAGGGAGGCGACAGGGAATTATAAAGAAGAGACAAGATACAAGAGGCAAGAGCCAAGAGCCAAGAGACAAGAGACAAGCAACCACTCTCCCGGACTTCAGTCGTTTTCTGGTGGTCGGATAATGACCGCAGGGACGCATTCGTAAAGGCGACTGCAAGGTCGCCCCGTCTGAACAAACTTAACTAAACCAGCCCCAAACCTGAACCGCTCACCTTTTTCCTTTATCCTTTTTCTTTTATCTTGCGACTATTGTTTAGCTACCTGTGCGCCGGAGGTATCTGCGGCCTGTTTCATGGTAAAAGGCACTGAATTGACGATGGCTTTTACTATGGCGGAGAAGCGGTAATTGTCTTCAGCGGCTTCCTTTCTGATGGCGCGTACTACGGGCATGTCATAGGGCTCGAGGCCGCGGCCAAGGGCGTAGGTAAGTAATTTCTCGGTCAGGTTCTCGACAAAATTTTCCGGTTTACTTAGCAGGGCGCTGCGCAAGTCACCAACGCCATCTATATGACGGCCATCGCCAAGCTGGCCACTTGAATTCACCAGTCCGCCTTCTTCCTTTGTTCTATAGCGACCAATGGCGTCAAAATTCTCCAGAGCGAAACCCAGTGGGTCCAGCAGACTGTGACAACTGGAACAAACGGGATCCTGCCGGTGTAATTCCAGACGCTGGCGAATCGACATCACATCAGAGCCAAGATTTTCTTTCAGGTCCGGCACATTGGGGGGCGGGGCTGGAGCCGGGGTGCCAATTATATTTTCCATTACCCATTTTCCCCGTAATACCGGTGAAGTGCGGTTCGGGTATGAGGTGACTGTCAGCACACTGCCCTGACCCAGCAAACCGCGGCGCGCTTCATCAACCTGGTCGACGCGGCGAAAATGAGTGCCGTAGATATTGGGAATGCCGTAATGACTTGCCAAGCGATCATTCACATAAGTCCAGTCAGCGGTTAGCAGGTCCAGTACGGAATGATCGTTCTGAATAATTTCGCTGACAAACATTTCGGTTTCAGTACGAAAAGCATCACGTAATTTATTGTCAAAATCAGGAAAGGTCCTGGTATCGGGCGCAACACTTTTCAGGTTGCGCAGAAAGAGCCATTGGGCGGCAAAGTTGTCCACCAGAGAAGTGGCTCTCGGGTCACGCAACATGCGCTCTACCTGGGTATCAAAAACAGAGCGGTCATCAAGTTGGCCAGCTGCTGCCAGATCAAGCAGTTCTTCATCGGGCATGCTGCTCCACACGAAAAATGACAGGCGCGATGCCAGCGCCAGGTTATCAAGCTTGTAGACTTCCCCCGGGGCGACATTGTCAGGATCCGGTTCGCTGCGGAATAGAAATTCAGGTGAGGTCAGGATGAAACGCAAGGCAGTTTGAATGCCCCGTTCAAATCCGCCCTGACTGTAGCCCTGCAGGTAGAAATCACCAAATAAGGCGTAATCCTCACTGGTTAAAGGTCTGCGATAGGCCAGCTTGCCGAGGCGTCCGAGAATTTCAGAAGCACATGCACTTTCTTCCAGAGTTTCCTCGGGGTAGCAGAAGAATATCTTTTGGCGCGAAAGGGTGTCACCAGGACCGGTGGCATTATAGGGGCCAATAATGTCCACATAATCCAGTGTTGGCAGTCCATTCATATTCTGCAGATCCAGATCACGGGTATGCAGCTCCAGAGGCTCATGGGTTTCTGCGGCATTTTTCTGAATGAAGGTGACTGCCACTTCATGCAAGCCGGCGGTGACGGGAATGCGGGTTTTCAGACGCTGGTCAATGATATCGGCAGCTTCGGCAAAGTTTTCATCGGACATCAGGTTATCTGCAGGGCCTCCAACCTGAGCCAGAAAGACACGCTCACCATCAATGCTGATTTCAAATTCATTCGGCCATTCCAGTCCAGTCATGTAACCGACGATATTTCTGGTGAGATAGGAATGCAGTTCATATTCACCATCGAGGGGAAAATTGTGTTCGATAAGGATGCCGCCTCTTGTGCCCATGGGCAGTCCTGGGAGATGCTGACCCTGTGGAGCGTCAGGTGCCACTTTATAAACCTTGGACAGGGCGTCCTGACGAGGATCGCCAACAGCCAGTTCGGAAATTTTTCGTGATGCCACCAGATACTGCTCCAGCAATGAAGGCGAGGTGCGCAGTACATCGGCAATATTGTCGAAGCCATAGCCTTCATCATCGGCAGGCAGATATTCGCTGATATCGACCTGCAGGTTGAGTAAATCACGAATAATATTGCCGTATTCAGTCCGGTTCAGACGATGCAGGGAAGAGGGGCCGGGATTGGGATTGGCGAGTGTGGCGCTATCTATTTTGTCCTGCAGGTAATTAACAAATACCTGTTGCTGGTCCGGGTCGGGTCGTGGCTGGCTCATTGGTGGCATCAGGCTGCCGCGAAACTTGAGCATAACTTTTTCCCAGATTTCAGCATCCGCCAGGGGATCGGCAAGATTGACGCCTTCAAGATCGAGGCTGCCTGCCCAGTCTTCAAAGTTGTGGCATTCGATACAGTAGGATTCTATAAACTCCTGCTGATGGGCAACATCTGCGGGCTGGGACTGAATGCTAAAGGGCAGAGCCGTCAGCGTGCATAATGCGAACAGAGCCCTGACTGTGTTTTTAAAAAGTGTAGACATGTTTTACTCCCCCTGAAGCGGGGAAGAATAATGGAGCACTCCCGGTAATTCAAGGTAATAGGAAAGCTCTGCCCGGGAATCTGGTACGGAAGCGGTATGAAACAATGGCGGCACGACCTGGTCCTGAATGTTTTCCGCTATATTTCTGTGTTAGCCATAGCCTGCCATAGCTTGTATTATTTTCGTACAGATTATGGACTTCAGGTTGATTGAATCTGTTTTTTGGCTTTCTTATGTTTGACGGATCATGTGGATAATTGGAGTACCCCTATTATGAAATTTTTGCAAAAGATTCATCTCCCTGTGCTGCTTATTGCCCTGCTTAACCCGGTCATGGGCAGTGCCCACCATGGGCTGGCAAATTTTAATCTGAATATCGATATAAGCGTAAAAGGGCGGGTAACGGATATCGCCATGATTAATCCACATTCGTGGATTTATCTGGATGTGATCAATGCCGATGGCAGCATTTCCCAATGGAAATGTGAATTACGCGGTGGGACAGTTTTACGCCGTTCCGGCTGGACCCGGGATATGTTTGAAGTAGGTGCTGAAGTCACTATTAGCGGATCACCGGATCGTTTTGAGGAAAACACCTGTTATACCGGGACAATTACTTTTGCCAACGGGGAGAGTCTGGACCGTTATGAGCAGATCATCGACGCAGAAAAATACCTGCGCCAGAATATTCAAATAAGCCGGCTTAGCAACGGTGATCCTGATATTAATGGAGACTGGGCCGCAGAACAGGTTGTAATGACAGATCCGCGGGGTCTTGAAGGCACACTGGTTCCACTAAGCGTGGCAGATCAGTTTGAGCCGGGTGAATTGCCAGCCGGTGCACGCGCCTTTCAGGGCTCACGAGGAACCCCGGAATCGTTTTCCCAGACACCTCTGGCAACGACCTGGGAGCGCCCCAGTATTCTCCCTCTCACCGAAGCTGGTCAAAGGGCAATAGCCGGCTTTGACGGTTCTTCAACGGACAATCCCCGGCTTCGTTGCGAGACTACGAATATTTTGTGGGACTGGGCTTTTGATAATCCCGTGAATCGAATTGAGCAGACAGAAAATGAAATTAAACTGATCTACGGCACGATGATTTTTGAGCGTACCATTCATCTGGATGAAGTCGACTTTCCGGAAAATATTGTGCCCAGTCGAGGCGGTTATTCCATTGGTCGCTGGGAAAACGATGAGCTTACGGTATATACCCGGGGGTTTGAGGAAGGGATATTACTGGCAGATACGCGAACGCCCCATAGTTCACAGTTAACGGTTGTGGAGAGATTCAGTCTAGATCCTGATAACGGTTCACTTAACCGGAGCTATGTGGCAGAGGATCCATTGTATTTCGAAGGTCAGTACCGGGGTGGTGATACCATGTTTATTTCCAGCTATCCGTGGGAGCCTTATAACTGTGATGATCGATCTTACCGTTCAGATTTGTAAGGGCGATGCGCAATGATGATCAATAGTTCGTCTGCAGTGCGTCGCGTCATTCAGGCCAGGTCATTTATGAAAATTATAGTCGCTTGTTTATCAGTACCTGCTCTGTTGTTCAGCTATGGTCTTGTTATTGCGGCAGAATCACCCGCCAGTCAGGGCAATACACCCATGCCCTGGGCCTACGCCCTGAATACGCCCGATGTGGAAATAGCCTTTGAATTCAATGTGCCGAGAACAGTTCCGGGATCTGATGTTGAATTTGTCTTTAGTAATCCACGCAACCTTTACCAGCCCCCTGACTGGCATCCTGAAAATCATCCCGAGATGCCGGAAATCGTTGCACGGGGACGGGAACCCCTGGTTTTTGCCTGTGGTTATTGTCATTTGCCCAATGGCCAGGGGCGTCCGGAAAATACCAATCTAAGTGGCTTGTCAGCGCAGTACATTATTCAGCAAATGGCAGATTGGCGAAATGGTCTGCGCAGAAGTTCCGAGCCCCTGCATGGACCCGCTTCGGCCATGCAGGCGATTGGTGTCAACGCGACAGAGGAAGAGGTCGAAGAGGCGGCAGCGTATTTTTCCAGTCTCACACCGAAGCAATGGATTCGGGTGGTTGAGACAGACACCGTGCCTGAAACAATAGTTGCTGGCTGGATGTATGTTGAGAAAGAAGGCGCCGGCAATGAGCCCATTGGTAATCGTATTCTTGAAATGCCCGAAGATCTTGAGCGCACAGAGTTACGTGATGATAATTCGGGATTTATTGCGTATGTCCCTGTAGGCAGTATTGCCAGGGGGGAGCAGCTGGTGCGCTCCAGTACTGATGGTGGGGCTCCCTGCAGTGCCTGTCATGGCGCAGAACTCAGGGGGCTTGGGCCGGTGCCTGCACTGGCCGGGCGATCTCCCAGTTATATAGCCAGACAGCTATTTGATTTGCAGAATGGTCGCCGCCGGGGGCTATGGTCACCACTCATGGCTGAGGTTGTGGCGGATCTTGCCATAGAAGATATTGTCGCCATTTCAGCCTATCTGGCGTCACTACAACCCTGAGCAGAATCGAGGCACGCGTGGCACGAAAGTCCGGCGGCAAAAAAACAATCATCATTGGTGGCGGGCATAATGGCCTGGTCTGTGCAGCGTATCTTGCCAAGGCCGGTCGTGATGTGGAGGTGCTGGAAAAAAGGCCGGTTCTGGGTGGGGCCGCGGTTACGCAGGAGTTTTTCCCGGGTTTTCGCAATTCTGTCTGTTCCTACACGGTGAGTTTGCTGCATCCGAAGATTATTACTGAGCTAAACCTTCACCGACATGGGCTGCGAATAGTCCCGCGTCGAGTAAATAATTTTCTACCACTGGCGAATGGTGAAAGCTTTACTGCAATCACGGGAGAGCTGGCTGCGGAAGTTCGTCGTTTTTCCGGCAAGGATGTACAGGCTTTACAGGAATATGATGGGTTCCTTGCGGCAGTGATGCCGGTCATCAAGGAAATCATGCTGATGAAGCCGCCTGATATGAAGAGTGCAGGCTTTTCAGATCTACTTTCGTTGTTTCGATTAAGTCGACATTTTTCATCACTCTCACGTCAACAAAAGCAATTTCTTTTTATACTGTTTTCCCGCAGCGCTGGCGAAATTCTGGATGATTTTTTTGACACACCCGCACTGAAAGCCCTGTTCGGATTTGATGCCATTGTTGGTAATTTTGTTTCTCCCTATACCCCGGGTAACGGTTATAACCTGCTGCATCACCTGCTGGGTGAGGTAAATGGAGAAAGCGGTCGCTGGGGGCATGCCATCGGTGGTATGGGAGCTATAAGTGACGCTATAGCTGCTGAAGGTCAGCTATACGGCGTCAGGTATCATACCAATAGCGCTGTTTCCCGAATTATTGTTGAAGATGGCAAGGTGAAAGGCGTAATAACAGAAGATGACAAGCTGTTTGAGGCAGATGTTGTCGTTGCCAATATTAATCCGGCATTGCTTTTCCTGAGTTTACTGGATGAAGACTGCGTGCCAGAAGAACTAAAAACGCATTTCAGGCAATACAAGTGTGGTAGCGGGGCATTCCGACTCAATGTTGCGCTTAGCGGACTTCCTGTCTATGCAGGCAGAACCAGTGCCCATTGGCAGGAGGCTGGAATTATTATAGCGCCCTCGCTGTACTACATGGATAAGGCATGGCAAAGCGCAAGAAATGCAGGCTGGTCTGAACAGCCGGTGGTGGAGATGTTAATCCCCAGCCTGGTGGATGATTCGCTGGCCCCCTCTGGCAGTCATGTAGCAAGTCTTTTTTGCCAGCATTTCTCACCAGCGCTTGGGCAACAGTGGGAAACCTCCAAGGAGGCCGCTATCGCTGACATAATTGCGGCAGTGGAAAACTTTTTTCCGGGGTTTAGTCAGTTGATTCTGGGGATACAGAGCCTCAGTCCCTGGGATCTCGAGCAGGAATTCAGTCTGGTATCTGGTGATATTTTTCATGGGCGACTGTCGCTGGAGCAATTGTTCACGGCGCGTCCTGCCATTGGCCTGGCCCAATATAATATGCCTCTGAAAGGACTATATTTATGTGGCTCCGGTACACACCCGGGTGGTGGTGTTAGTGGTATACCAGGGCATAATGCTGCGCGAGCAATACTTAACTGATTCCTGCATCGGTTTCCATGGGCAGGTCAGGGTCTGCTGTCCATTCTGTTAGCGAGCCGTCATAGACGGCTACGTTCTCATGACCCAAGAGGGTGAGTGCGAGAGCATTGGAACTGGCGGCTATGCCACCACCGCAATAGGTAATTACCCTGTCCTTTTCCACACAAGCCAATGGAGCAAACTTTTCCTCAAGGATCGCTTTTTCCAAATAAGTATTGGTGTGAGGGTTGATCAGGGACTCACAGTACAGATTCTTGCTGCCGGGTATGCGTCCTGCACGTTGATATGGGCTGACCTCGCCTTTAAACATTGGCAGGGGAAGTGAGTGCAGAAGTAAGGTTTTGTCATCATCACAGGCTGCTTTCACGGTCAGCTTGTCGACCATCAGTTCAGGACGATGTGTTACGGTAAACTTTTCTGCCTTCGTGTAGTCGGTCGTCCGGGTAGAGACATCTCTTTTTTCTGCAAGCCATTTTTTCCAGCCCCCGTCCAGTACTGCAGCATTATCGAAGCCACAGACACGTAACATCCACCACACTCTGGCAGCCCAGGCATGATTGCCGTGGTCATAACAGATTACTGCGGTGTTATCTCCAATACCCTTATTTCTCATGGTGTCAGCGAAGGCCTTGGCAGAGGGCATCATCAAAGTAAATTCATGACCATGATCTGATAGCTCGTCGCTTACATTGATAAAGATACTGTTGGGGATATGACCCTCTGACCACTGATCGAACCCCGAAACAAAGCCATAACTACCATCCTCATTGGGCTTCATTAACAGCGTGCAATCGAGAATTCTAATGTCAGGCTCATTGCAGTGTCTGGCAAGCCATTCGGTAGAAACAAGGGGAGTATCGAGTGTAATGGGCATTTGGTTCTCCTGTTAACCAGAGGCGATAATAAACATTGAAAGCACTTGAGAAAAGAGCAGAAGGAAAAAGGACTAACATTAAAAAAGCCGGGCCAGGGGCCCGGCTAATCTTTATCAGGTCAGAAACCTGTCAGGAGGGGAGCTGCATATATTACAAAATGGCCTCAAAAGGATCACTTAGCTCTTCTAATGCAGGTACGGACAACCCTGCGGACATTAATCTGATAGTCCTGCGATGCTTGGACTTCTTCAAGGCTGATGAGCCCATCATCATTGCTGTCTATCCTGTCGAAAAGCGCGTAGGCACGTTCTTCCAGAGCCAGACTCTGTTCCACCAGATCAATAAAGCCGTCGTTATCAAGGTCAACTGCGTCAAAACGATCTTCCACTTCACCTGGACCTTCCCAATCGGCAATGGTCTCCCTGACACACTGGATAACTGCTTCACGAACGATTTTCGGGCGATCATCGGGGCGTTTACGTCTGGCTTCTTCTTCGCTTAGCAGACCATCAACATTTTCATCTT
>Ga0255771_1001383_pt1 | contig 26221 bp, 16 predicted proteins | sample 011ome_19_FD_179969 | JGI IMG/M metagenome (GOLD analysis project Ga0255771, IMG submission 179969) | Coastal salt marsh microbial communities from the Groves Creek Marsh, Skidaway Island, Georgia - 011510BT metaG (version 2) | ecosystem: Environmental > Aquatic > Marine > Intertidal zone > Salt...
GTAAGTCCTGTCACGCATTGCCTGAGCATCATGGCAAAAAGATGACGGCCGCTAACCGTGAAGTCGTAGCGGTAGGCGAGTGGATTCGCCCTGAAGGCGCGTCGGTTGCACACTGGCAAGGGGCGCCGCGGGACCCCTCGGCAATGGAACGATGTTTTGCTTGTCACAGCTTGCGGTCGCCGCTGACTGATGGATTCGGGCCAGAAAGCGTGTTCTTGGACCACTTCAGACCAGAGCCTGTGCTGCCCCCGCATTATCAACCGGACGGCCAAATTGAGGGTGAGGTTTATGTTTACGGCTCTTTCCTACAGAGCAAAATGTATGCATCTGGTGTGCAGTGTCAGGATTGTCATGACCCGCATACCGCAGCCCTTAAAGACTCAGGTAATGCCTTATGCGCTGATTGCCATTCACCTGAAGTCTTTAACAACATAGACCATCATCGGCATGACCCTGCCTCCAAAGCCGGACAATGCGTGATGTGCCATATGCCTGGAAAGACTTATATGGGCGTGGATTTTCGGCGAGATCATCGATTCAGTGTGCCGAATCCACCTTTGGCAAAACAACTGGGTGCCCGCGACGTCTGCCAAGATTGCCACGATGATCGGTGGCAGCAGTTTAACGCCCAAGAAGAAGCCAAGGTCGACGAGGGCGAAGGGGGGATGGATCTGCGAAGGTTTCAGCAGCCGCCCGGGTGGATGCAGCTGAGCCCTGATGCTGATGCAGTGCTGGCAATGCTTAAAAACCCTAGTTTGCCAGCCATCATAAAGGCAGCAAGGCTGGCAAGCTTGCCTGTAAGCCTGCAATCGTCGTCCCAAGTGTTTTTGCCCGAAGCGCTGGCACATCCAGACGGCCTGATCCGTTTGCGTGCCCTTGAGTGGGCGCGGGCTGCCGGGGTGGCATTGGATCCAGTGCAGCTTGCAGCCTTGCAGACCGATAGGCTTCGAGCTGTTCGATTGGCTGCATTAGCCATGCATGCTGGGGAAGCCGCTCTTTCGGGGACTGCCAACGATCAACTGATGGATATTAACCCATCTCTTTTAAGCGAATATGACGCGTTTTTAGTACAAAACGCCTGGCGAGGAGAGGGCCGATTGGTCCGTGCCGATCAGGCGCAGCGGTTGGGTGATTGGCGAGCTGTCGAGCAGGAATTGCGGATGGCGATCGATTTAGATCCGCATTTTGAAGGCGGTTACGTCAATCTAGCAGATCTTTATCGGCGACTGGATCGAGACAACGAAGGGCGTGAGGTTCTTGAGCAAGGGATCAGCAAGGTGCCTACATCAGGCATGCTGCATTATAGTCTTGGATTGCTGATGATCCGAGCGAAAGCCTATGAGCGTGCCAGTTTAATGCTCCGCGAAGCCACGGCCTTGGCGCCAGCCCAGGTTGATGTTTTCTATACCTTACTTTTGGTTGAAGATGCGTTGGGGCGCCGTGGGCAGGCGAAATCGATGGCAGTGGAGCGATACCCAAGTGCTATGCCGCAAGCGATCAAAGACCTGCTTTTGCAGTGGCGCTATGACAGGTAGCTAGCTGGCTGCGCTGGTGCTTTAGGCAGTGGTCAGTAGCAGGAAGCGTAAGGCCTCGTTAAGGCTTCATCACCTCTGGTTTTTTTTGGCGAGGTAATTCTGCTCGACTAAGCGTAGTCCCCCTCCAGAGGAGGCTTCCACGAGTCTCTGTGGGTGCCGGCTATCGAAGACACCAGCTAGTGAGCAGAACTGGGACGAACGTTAGGCGCAATCTGCTGTGCCTAGTTTGCTTATTTGGCGATGAGTAAAATCCGATTTTGTCGATATAAAGAAGCCGGGATCTCCGTTTAGCGGGGTGCAGAGAGGAAAGAAACCGGCTTTACGACCGCTACGATGAACGGGCTGTTAGGCCCAAGGAGATTAAAATAGTCAATGAAGGAAGACCATAAGAGCTTAGCTTCCACTATTTTTAGCGCCAATACAATGTTGTTGGTCGTTAAAAATTGATGCAAGATGGGCATGGTTGAGTCGTCAGCGGGTGGGCAAAGACGACGAAAGCTTTTGTTTAGATAATAAACACTCAAAGGGGAAAAAAATGCTAAAAGGCTCTTATAAAGGGCTGTCCGTTGCGGCAACAACCCTCGCTCTGGCGAGCGGGCTTGTGGCGCCGTCGTGGGCAGAAGAGGGGATAGAGGAAGTGGTCGTTACTGGTTCCTATATTAAGGGAACGCCGGAAGATGCGGCTTTGCCGGTAGACGTGTTAAATCGTGCAGATTTAGAAGACGTTGGTGATCCTTCAATTCGAGAAATGATGCGGAATTTAGGTGTCAGTTCTGGAAACTTGGGAGAAACCAACCAGTTCGATACCCGAGGCGGTCAAGCTGCTGAAGGTGTTGTCACGGTGAATTTGCGTGGTTTAGGAGCTGCTAGGACGTTGGTGCTTATCAACAGTAAACGGCATGTTGCGACTGAGTCGATTGGCGTTGATATTAGCGCTATACCCAGCATTGCTATCGGGCGAGTCGAGATTCTGAAAGATGGCGCCGCGGCGACCTATGGATCGGATGCTATTGGCGGCGTTGTGAACTTTATTACCCGGAGCAACTTTGAAGGGATAGAATTTAGCGGCTCCCATCAAAATATCGCAGATTCCGATGGCGACTCTCAATTCGGGCTTATTTATGGCGGAAGTACCGAAAATGCCCAGTTCGTAATCTCGGCAGAGTATGCTGAGCGCTCAGAGTTAAGAATTCGAGATCGAGATTGGGCCCTTCGCCCGTTCACAGAGAATCCTGCGCCCGGCGGCTGGTCTTCTATTGGTAACCCAGGATCGTTTTTCAGAGCTTTGCCCGGCGAGGGCGGCGGTTACAACCTCCTATCTGGCTTCACGCCTGATCCAAATTGCGAAGTGCTTGGTGGCTTTAATAACGGCCTGTGCCGGTTTCAATACACTTGGTATGACAATCTGATCGAAGACGAAGAGTCAACCAAAGTATTTGCAGAAGTGAATGTTGATTTGAATGATCGATTAACTTTTCACGCAGAAGCTCTGTACCACAAAATGGACATGCCAGCCTGGAAGACATCGCCTTCCTATCCGCCCCAGGCACTTCTGGGTAATGACCGGCTAGTACTGCCGGACCACCCTGGATTGGTAGACCTCAAGGCGCAGAACCCCGGGCTGTTCCCAGATGTCTTAGACGAGGATGGCAATGTGCTTATTCCTGCGTCAGCCCAAGGTGCGGTAACCTGGTCGAGAATGCTGGGTGTTTATGGTCGTAATGGAGAACCCGAAAGTGCCGGTCGATTTACCGACACCAAACGGGTCTCATTTGGTATCAACGGTGAATTAGCCAATGGTATTTCGATCGATACCAGTCTTTCATGGTCGCTCCGTGAGCGTTTTATTACGGGTAGTGATATGTACATCGAACGAATGGCGTTCTCGTTGAAAGGTTTGGGTGGTGCAGGCTGTGACCCCGCCACGGGTACTCCGGGCCAAGGTGCTTGTGAGTACTACAACCCTTTTTCTAACGCCTTACCTTATTCGCCAGTGTCAGGAAACGATAATCCACAATACAACCCTGCTGTTGCTAACTCTAACGAGTTAATTGATTGGATGACGGCGACGACTGGCTCAATGTCCGATAATGAAACCTTGGTAGCTGAAGCGATTTTCTCAGGCAACACTAATTGGGAACTCGGTGGTGGTACAGCTAGCTGGGCGGCAGGTGTTCAATATCGTAAAGACAATTACGACTTTAATGTTTTTGACGTTGCAAATCGAAACATCAATCCGTGTCCGTTCAAAAATCCGGTGTCAGTTGAATTAGGGTTCGTGACGACGCTTGATTGTGGTGCCGGTGGCGCGGGTCAGTTAGCCTTCCTGGCAGCGACCGATGAAGAAAGCACCGATCGAAATATTTACGGTGTCTTTACAGAAATTGCACTGCCTGTTTCGGATATGCTGGATGTACAAATTGCAGCACGCTATGAGGACTACGGCGATGATGGTGGCAGTTCCTTCGATCCCAAGATCGGTGCGAGCTTGAATGTCAGTGATGAGCTTAAATTCAGAGGTTCAGCATCGACGACTTTTAGGGGGCCGCCTTCAAGTTTCTTAAGTGGAACCGGTACGGCTCTAGCCTTTATCTCCCCAGCTCTAGCGTTTAAGGCTTTGGATACGACGGGTAACCCAACGTTAGAATCTGAAACCGCGGTCGCATTGAACTTTGGTGCAATTTATCAGAATGATGCGTTCTACGGATCAATCGACTACTGGAGCTTTGATTTTGAAAACCCTTTCCAGATAGAAGATGGTAACCAGCTCGTCGCTGCTTACGGGGCGAATGATTGTGCTGAGGGCGGTACCGGGGTTGGTACTGCAGCTTGCGATATTCTTCGAGCGCGACTCACTCCCTTAGGTACGAGTGTTGCTGGTGTACAACGTATTCAGCGATTCATTGTTAATGGGTCTGACATCAAGACCTCTGGCATCGATTTTGTTGCCGAGTATGCTTGGATGGAAGTGGGCTCTGGTGATCTAAGCGTTGGGGTACAAGGCACCTACAACTTGGAGTACGAGTCTGAAGACTTTGTTTCAAGAGAAGGTCTGGTTTTGAAAAGCGGTGGTGATTTTATTGGTAAATCAAACGAAAGTACGCCTTTCACATCGCTACCAGAGTACAAAGCCAACTTCTTTGTGAAGTGGGGTAATGAGGCGAACCGTTTCACGTATACTGCACGCACAATTAGTGGTTATGATGATGATGCTGCAGATACGCCCGCTGCTCTGAAGAAGATCGATTCGCATGTTACTCACGATGTGACGTATATCAACAACATGGTTGATAATCTGACGTTGTCGCTATCAGTGTTTAATTTGACTGATGAAGATCCACCCCAAGTGGCAAATGACCTCAACTATGATGCCTATAACCATAGCCCCTTTGGCAGAATGGTTAAGTTAGGATTGACTTATAGTCTTGGTCAAAACTAATTCCAAGTAAACGAAAAAGCCCGGCAATTGCCGGGCTTTTTTTTGCCTGATTGGCATTGGTAGCTAAAAACGGTAGCGTAAGGTCTTGTCAATTAGGATCAGTGAATCGCGCTAGGGGGTGATGTCAAAGATGTCGGTAGTTCCTTCTGTGAATGTTGTAAACGAGGCCGGTGAACTTACGCTTACGTGTCCCTACGAGGTTGGCGCAGTGGATACCTCGCTTGTGGATTTATTGGTTCGTGGCGCTCGACGGTTTAAAGGTCAGACCGTCATTGCAGAGAAGAACAGCCAAGGTGACTACGTCACACTCACCTATGATGCTGCCCTCAAACAGGCCTCAGCCATTGCCGCGCAACTCATCGAGTTGGGTGGTGATCAGTCGACGCCCCTGATGATTCTGAGTGGCGCTTCAAGAGCACATTTTGTTGTGAGCTGGGGCGCGATTCTGGCGGGTGTGCCGTATGTTCCGGTTAGCATGAACTATTCAACGGTTCCTGGAGCCTTCAGCAAGCTAAGGGCTGTATTTGACAAAACCAGCCCGCATTTTATCTGGTCAGAGGACTTCAGTGTTCAGCAGCAGGCCTTGGATGAGACTGGTATTAGCGGTGTGGCACTGGTTTGGTTGGGTGCATCGGTCAGTAGGCGCTGTATACCTTTGGCGTCTGAGCTTACGGATGAGGCCGCTGATCAAGTTCAGGCCCGGTCAGCGTCGTTGGGTAGCGATAGCATCGCCCGATACATGTTCACCTCAGGCTCAACCGGAACCCCAAAGGGCGTCATTCACACTCACGGCATGGTCACTGCACTATTGGCGGCGAGAGCAGCACTTAAAGAAGATGACAGCGAAATGCCCCCCCGGGTGCTTGATTGGATGCCTTGGTCCCACGTAGGTGCAGGCGTTTTGCGAATGGCATTTGTCATGAACAGCGGCGGTGCAGTTTACATCGATGATGGTAAGCCAGTACCCGATCAGTTTCATAAAACCTTAGCGAACCTTAAAGTTGTTAAGCCAACCTCTTATGCAGGTGCGCCATTGGGTTGGAATATGCTAGTGGAGGCGTTAGAGCAAGACCCTTCGCTCGCAGAGACTTTTTTTGCGCATGTGAATTCCCTCGCCTATGGAAGTGCTGCTATGCCGGTCTCGACCTATGATCGCTTACAGCGACTGTTATTGCGCTATCAGGGCGCCAAAAGATCCATGTCGACCAGCTTAATGTCTACAGAAGTCGCTGTTGGTCTGTCTCGCTATTGGCCTTGTGAAGATCAGACCGTGGTTGGACTACCAATGCCCGGTGCAAATTTTAAATTATTCCCCATGGGTGATCGGTTTGAGATTCGGGTAAAAGGTCCGGGCGTCACGCCTGGCTATGTGAACGACCCTATTGCTACTGCGAATGCCTTCGACGAAGCAGGTTATTTTAAAATGGGAGATGCCGTTGCTTTTGTAGATCCTGATATGCCGGTCAAAGGGCTTCGCTTTGCTGGCAGAATCTCCGAGCAGTTTAAACTGCAATCCGGCACTTGGGTGTCAGCGGGTAGTTTGCGGTCTCAGTTGCTAGCAGCTTGTGCACCCTGGGTTAGAGATGTGGTGGTCTGTGGTATCAATGAAGCTTTTCTCAGTCTGTTGGTATGGCCCAATTTATCAGCTTGTATTGAGCTCGTGCCCAGTGATCAAAAAGCTGTTTGCGCGAGCCCTGAGGTGGCAGAGGTTATCCGCCGCGGTCTGAGCGAACATAATGCAGAGCATACGGGCTCCGCCCAAAGGATTAGTCGCTTCCTGATGATGGAAGAGCCCCCGAACCTTGGCGAGGGCGAAATTACTGAAAAGGGTTATGTGAATCAAAGCCTTGTCCAGAGACGCCGTAGTGATTTGGTTGTGGCGCTTTACACCGAGGGTGACCCGCGGGTCTGGCAAGTCTAGCGTTATCGGGTTAGCTCCTTAGTTTTTTGCTTGTAATCGAGCGTTCCGCCGGTCGATACGATCCCGTAATCGTTGATGCCGCGCTGGCGTGAGGGGGTAATGCCAGATTAACTTCATGGCTAGACCGTAAAATAAGATGGGGCCGCCACAATAAACGATGCGTAGGCTCAGCACACCAATATCGGTACTCGCAGCGACACCGCCAGAGGGATCAAAGCCCAATAGCCCGACAACATTGAGCGATATTCCAGTGCCAAGGGCTATGGCAAGTTTTTCCGTTAGACCCAAAATCGCAAAGTAAGTGCCAGCCCGTTTGCCTCCGCTTCTCGCTGTGTCGACATCGACGACATCCGCAAGCATCGCCACCGGTAAAAACTGTAGACCGCCAAAGCAAAAACCCTTGACAATGAAGAGCAAGAAAAAGGGTAAGTAATCCCCGCTCTCTAAAAAGAAATTAGCGCCGCTAACAATTGCCACGGTCACCAGCGTTCCTAAAAAGGCTTTATGTTTGCCGATTTTGCGCCCAAGCCAGAGCCAAAAGGGAATAGCGCCAAGACCCGCGATAAAATAAAAAAAATAGGCTGCGCCGATTGTCGGTATGCCAATGATATCTCTGATAAAAAACAGCGAGACCGCATTCCGAAAAGATTCACCGAAGATGACGAGCAGCGCGATAATCAAGACTCTGCGCATCGGGCCGTTACGCCAGACGATTCTTGCGCCCTCTATCAGTGGCACCGTGGATTTTTGGTGGTGCTCAGGCTCTTTGACAAAGGTTACAACCACAAATACACAAATCGGAAGCACACCAATAATGACGAATGCGAGTCCGGCGAGCACAGGCCCTGTTAAGGCGGCGCGATCTACCGGCTTTGCGTTCATAATATCTCCGGTAAAGGCGCTGGTGGCGTCGCTCCATAGTGCCCCAAAGACTTGAGCGACAGAGCCACCCTGGTCTGCCATGACCTCGATAATCATTGGCACAGCGGCCGCAACCATTAAGCCAACCAATACAAACAGCTCTCGTGCGGCGGTCACGCGACTCCGTTGATGATAATCTGGCGATAGCTCAGCGCCCCAGGCTCGGTGGGGTAGGGCTATGATGGTGCTACCCAAAAAGAATAGGGTTAGCCAGACTAGAAAGTAGATTAGCCCAACCCCTTCTGGTGGGATAAAGAGATGGTAGACCCCTAGCATCATGATCGGGGCGCCGACCACGACCCAAGGTTTTCGTCGACCAAATCGAGTTTGCCAGCGATCAGACAGTTCACCCATGAGCGGATCACTGATGACATCGGTAAAGCGCGCCAGCATCAGTATGGTACCAACCGCAGCCAAAGAAAGACCGAGACCTCCAGAATAATGGGCGGGAATCCAAATAGCCAAGGGGTAACCAATCACTGCAAGGGGCAGGCCAATACAGCCGTGAAAATAGATTGTTTTCCAGCTCAGTTCATTCGGATGTTGAGTGTTTGCCATCACCGTGCCCTTTGTCTCGCAGATTTAAGTTGTCTGCATGTGCGAATGTTTTGGGGCGTTTTGGCAATACCGCTCATACTATCTATGAAGTGGAGAAAGTCACTAAGTCACCAAGTCACCAAGTCGCCTAGAGCGTAAGGGATACCATGGTTTCTCGACGGCGTCCAATCCCCTAAGGGAGCTGTTTGACGAATAAAGGATAAGCCTTGCCGGGGGCCTTAAATTGTTGTGATGAAATGGCCCGTGTGGCGCTGACTGGATCGGTAGTTATAAGGATCATTAATATTAAAAAGATCAGTCACTAAAAGATCAGGAATTAAAAGATCAGTATCTAAAAGATCAGTAACTAAAAGATCAGTAATTTAAAAGATCATTAATTAAAAGGATCAAAGTGTTGGTCGAGGTCAGGCTAAAACGGGCGTCTGGTGCTCAGTGCGGTTGCTGAGATTAACTGATGGACAATAAATGTCGAAGTAGTCCAATTCCCTAAAGGTTTTTTTCTTGAAGCCCGCAAAGAAAGCCTTGCACTCAGGTTGGTTGCAAAAGTGGGTGTTGAGTAGTGAGCCATGGCGCTGTCTTGATGAGCCTCCTAAAATATCTTGCCCGGGTTTAAAATCCCTTTTGGGTCGAGGGCTGTTTTAATCTGTCTCATGAGCGCTATCTCGGCGTCATTGCGAACATAATGCAAATAGGGTTTTTTCTCTAAACCGACACCATGTTCAGCCGAAACGGAGCCGCCCAGCGCTATTAGGGGCTCATAGACAGCAGCTTCTATGCCGAGACGATCGGACTTGGTATCGCCGTTGACGCTGATCGCGAAATGCAGATTCCCGTCACCTACGTGGCCCAAGGTGAAATTTTTCGGTTCGTCGAATCTAGCGTTTAATCCCGCGTTGACCGAGGCTACATAAGCCTCCATATCTGTCAGTCTCAAACTGACATCGAACAAAAAAACTGGCGCGAATTGAAAGGTCTGAGCGACGTCGTCCCTGAGAGCCCAAAGGTTGTCGCATTGCTGTTCCGATTGCGCAACGACAGCATCGACAATGATATCTTCGTCAAGGGCTGTACCGAGCAATTGCTCAAGTAGCTCAGGCTGTGCACCCATCGCCTCGATCAAGACGTAGTAGGGCGCATCAGCAGGCAAGGGCTGTTGATTATTGGCAGGGGGGCTTGTAACGAGCTGATAAAAGTTTTGCCACATCACTTCAAAGGCAGAAAGGTGCCCCGATAGGCCCCGGTCTACATGTTTAAGAAGATTCACGACACCGTCAAAACTGTTGACGGAAACGAGGCATGTCGGGGCCTGTAAAACTTCTTCCCGACAGCGCAAGACTGCGCGAGTGATGATGCCGAGTGTCCCCTCTGTGCCCAAAAACATTTGTTTGAGATCATAGCCGGCATTATTTTTAATCATCCGGTTCATGTTGCTGATGATGGTGCCATCAGCGAGTACTGCTTCGAGCCCGAGCACCATGTCTCGGGCCATACCATATCGAATGACGCGATTGCCGCCCGCGTTGGTAGCGAGATTTCCGCCTATGCTACAGGACCCTCGGCCTCCTAGGTCAAGGGGAAACATCAGTCCGACGGCGGCAGCAGCCTCTTGTACGGTTTGCAATATTACGCCTGATTGCACCACCATAGTCCGCTCAGCGACAGAGATTTCCTCTATTTGATTCAGTCGCTCGGTGGATAACACAATCTCATTGGGTTGGGTCAAGCCGCCTTCGACTAAGCCGGTCAGTCCGCCTTGAGGTACGACGGGTTGGTCATGCTCAAAGCAAATTCTAAGCGCTTGACTCACTTCTTCAGTAGTTTTGGGACGAATGAGGACCTGGGCAAGCAGATGATCGGTGCGCCAAATTCCAGCGCCCCTGGTGGTCACATCTGCATCTAGGAGTACGGTCCCTTGGGGTAGAGCTGCGATCAGGGCTTGAACAACAGGACGCTCTGCGGTTGGTCTGACATTTGACGTCGTCATGGGCTTAAGCGGCCCGTTCGAAGATAGCAGCAATACCCTGGCCGCCACCAATGCACATCGTTTCAAGCGCATAACGACCCTCACGCCGATGCAGCTCGCTCAGCATGTCGGCTAGTATTCGCCCGCCCGTTGCACCAATTGGATGGCCCAGGGATATGCCAGAACCATTCACATTCAGTTTGTCATCGTCCCGCCAGCCCCAGCCCTTTAAGACGGCCAGTACTTGGCAAGCAAATGCTTCGTTAAGTTCAACGAGATCCATATCTTTGAACCCAAGACCTGTACGTTGGAAGAGTTTTTCAACAGCGGGTACCGGACCTATGCCCATCTGGGCTGGATGACAGCCGGCCGCCGCCCAGCCGACTAAGTAGGCGCTAGGGATAAGCTCGAGAGACGCGAGTTGATCCTCGGCGACAACCAGACAGACTGCGGCGGCATCGTTTTGCTGGGACGCATTACCGGCGGTAACAACGCCGCCGGCAATGGGGTTTAAAGCCCCCAAGGTTTCCAGGGTCGTGTCGGGTCTAACGCCTTCATCGGTGGCAAAGGTTTCGGCGCCTCCTTTGCGTTGTGGAATGTCGATGGCCACCAGATGATCATTAAATTTGCCCGCGGCCCATGCTGCGCTCGCGCGTTGCTGAGAGGCGAGGGCGTAAGCATCGGCATCAGCACGAGAAATTTGGTATTCGGTGGCGAGATTCTCTGCAGTTTCGATCATCCCAGAAATCACACCAAACCGTGATTCCGGTTGGCTTCTCACCCGACCTCGCTCTAATCGGTCATGCAATGTCACGGCGCCGCCTTTTTGTCCTTGCCGCATAGCCGTCGTGTAGAACTCGACGTTGCTCATACTCTCTGCACCTCCGGCAATGACCACATCGGCAACCCCCGTTTGTACCATCATCGCTGCGTTAGCAATAGCCTGGACACCGCTTCCGCAGCGTCGGTCTACCTGGGTGCCAGACACATGAAGGGGTAGATCTGCAGCGAGCGCGGCCCAGCGACCAATGCATGGCGCCTCGCCAGAGGGGTAGCCCTGTGCAAAAACAACTTCGTCGACCCGCTCTGGATCCAGTCCGGTTCTCGCCATTAGCGCTCGAATGGCAAGCGCGCCTAGGTCTTCGGCATTAAAGCCGCTCAAAGCGCCTAGATAACGGCCAACGCCGGTTCGCAGTGGTGAAACAATTGCTGCCCGTCGCATCGTTAGCTCCTTTATTGTTGATGAGTTTCAGGATGGGGTAAGAATGAGACTACGCCTTCCCGTCGAGGGTCGGCAGCACCTCGCAGGCCCTCTGGGGTCACCTGAATAACGTGAAGCCCAGAATTCTCACCCTCTCGCCGTCTAACTTGATAGCCGGCGGACTCGAGAGCGGCCGCGATGGCTTTACCCTCACCAAGCCCGACTTCTACGCGGATGGTATCGCCGCGGGCAATGATGTTGGGATGGTCCACCGCTGCCTGGGGTGTGAGGCCCCAGTCAAGAATGCCTAAAATGGTCTTGGCAACGTAAGCGGGAATCGAGTTACCTCCAGGTGAACCGGTGACTAAAATCAGATCTCCCTGGTCATCAAAAACAAAGGTAGGTGACATCGAGGATCTTGGGCGACGATTCGGGGCAACTGCATTAGCGACTGCGCGGCCATCCTCAGGTACGGCCTTGGCGAAATCGGTCATTTCATTATTGAGGACAAACCCAGCCGCCCATCGCTGACTACCGAAAGGGCCCTCTACCGTTGCCGTCATGGATACAGCATTGCCCTCATAATCGATAATCGATAGATGGCTGGTACCGGCCATCTCTTCGGTTGTATCCGGGCTCCAATGAGGAATCAGATGCGCTGACTTAAACCCCCAGACATCTCCGTGGGTCGCGGTCTGCTCTGGTGTAAAGCGGTCTTTAGCCCGTTGCTTCAGGTAAGCGGGGCTAAGTAGGATATCCAAAGGAATACTGATCTCATCAGGATCTCCGAAGAAATGATCTCGATCGGCATAAGCTAGACGTTGGGCATCAACGAAGCGAACAAGGTGATCAAGTGGGCGGTCAGGCTGTTGGGGCAGTTGTTGGTACAGATTGGGCACCATGATCTGAGCTGCGCCCGACGAGGGTGGCGAGGTGGTACAAATTTGATAATTAAGATAAGGCCCGCAGATGACTGGCCGAGTCTTGACGGTATAGTTGGCTAAATCCTCTAGGGTTAAACTTCCCGCGTTTGGCGGCGCTGCTGCTGCAGCAACCATCGCCTCAGCGATTTCCCCAGAGTAAAAGGCGTTCGGTCCTTGGGCAGCAATATTGGCTAGCGTGCTTGCATATTCAGGGTTGCGAAGGCGGTCACCTGCTTTCAAAGGCGTACCATTAGGATAGAAATAGTCTCGGCTGCCCGGATTCAAGGCCAAGCGACTGCGCTCCGCCATCATCGGTAGGTAGCCGGCGAGTCGTGGGGACACAATAAAACCATCGGCAGCGAGCTTGATCGCCGGTTCGAATAAGCTCGCCCAGGGTAGCCTGCCTGCTCGCTGATGTGCCTCAAAGTAAAGGGCCACCGTACCAGGTGTGCCAACGGCTTTCCCGCTCATCCAGGCCTCTAGATATCCCATGACCCCATCATCGGTCATAAACATGTCAACGGTCGCGCCAGCTGGCGCTGATTCGCGACCATCGAGAAACTCAGTCGCCCTGGTGGCTCGGTTGTAGTGCAGAATGAACGCGCCGCCACCCAGGCCGGAGCTTTGCGGTTCAACCAGGCCAAGCACCAGATGGGTGGCGATCGCCGCATCCATGGCGCTGCCGCCTCGCTGTAAAATCTCGGTCCCTGCCTGCACCGCCAAAGGATTGGCTGCGGTGACCATCGCGCCATGACGCCATGCTAGTTGGTTATCCCTTGGCGCTTCTGGCACCGGCTTGCAGCTATTGAGTAAGCCACAAAAACAGATTAGCAGGGTGATGGCGGGCGCGGGGGATAGCCGCATAGCGTTTTCCTAAGGTCATCTTGGCTCTGATGATAGCGTGTTATCCACTTAAGCGCATTGCAACCTCAACCAGGACGTCTGTTTACAGACTGGTCATTGCGGACCTTGCTAATGGTTGTAACGCTTGTCGCAGCAAACCCCTCAGGTGCGACAAACACGCGTGCGTGGTAGGCTGAATTTTTTCTAGGGAGTGAGTCATGGCTGGAAACGATCAAGTTCTTATCAAGTCTTTGCCTTCAGGCAAATTAGCAGCCTCTGATTATGAATTGGTGACCGCCCCAATGCCTGAATTGCAGTCGGGAGAGGTACTGGTGCAAACCGAAGCATTTGCCATAACCGCAGGCACGAGAGCGGGGCTGCAAGGTAGTGCGAGCTACGCCGGAGCACCGACTACCGGTATCGTGATGGGGGCGACGGGTGTTGGTAAGGTTGTTGCTTCCAAGGCTGATTCGGTGACGGTCGGTCAACGCGTCTTGACCGGTACTGGCTGGCAGCGCTATTCGGTGCAGCAACCCAAAGCCTTAGAATTTATCCCGGAAGGGCATGACGCTAAACATTATCTGGGTCCCCTTGGGGTCAATGGCTTAACTGCGTATTTCGGCCTTTTTTCTGTAGGAGAAGCGAAAGCCGGTGATGTTGTGATGGTGTCTGCAGCGGCGGGTTCTGTGGGGCATCTCGTAGGCCAGATGGCGAAGATTCGAGGCGCGCAAGTCATCGGTGTGGCCGGTAGTGACACGAAAAATGAAACCCTAGTGAACCATCTTGGGTTTGATGCGGCAGTGAATTACAAAGCGGGAAACTTCCGAGATGCCCTTAAAGCCGCGACCCCTGATGGCGTTGACGTGTATTTTGATAACACGGGTGGTTTCGTTCTAGGATCGGCGCTATTTCGCTTGAATGTCGGCGGCAGAATCGCGTGTTGTGGTGTAGTCTCACAGTACGATACCAGTGCTCCCGAGCCAGGACCCAAAGGGATCCCGGGTCTGTTAGTGAACAAGCGAATTACCATGCGCGGCTTTTTGGTTTTCGACTTTGCAGAGCGCTACAGCGCGGCCCGCGAAGAGATTAGCGGCTGGTTGAACAGCGGTAAATTAATCAGCCTGACCGATGAAGTCGATGGATTAGCTGCAGCGCCCAACGCCTTTGTAGATTTATTGGCGGGCGGCAACATGGGCACTCGGATCGTTGTTCTAGACCAATAATCAGGTGGTGTTGTAACGCGGATTACGTGTTGTAGGTTTTTTGCGGACAGTACCTTGATCATCGATACGGCGTGATTCGATTGCATGTAGAGCGGGTCTGGCCGTTAGCCGCAACGGCTAACGGGCTTGCCGCTGGCGAGAGCTACATAATTGAGGCCGTGATCTCGATGTCAGCAAATTGCCATGCGGCATCAAAATGCGTTTTTACCTTTTGGGCCTCATCCAATTTATTTTGAGCCTCCAAGCTCTGCATCAACCCAAACATAGACCAACCGTTGTGCCGATACTGCGCAAGATCGGCCCGGTACACAGCCTCTGCGTCAGCAGCTCGACCCGCCATAAGCAGCGCAGCGCCAAGGGACTGTCGGGAGGGGTAGTACCAAAAGGGTGGTTCGGTGTAGGGCAAACTGTCTTGAGCAGCAACGGCACGTTCAAAGTGGGGGATGGCATCATTGAACTGACCTTGCCGATACGCCATCTCCCCTTGCAGTAAGTCAATGGCGATACCCACCAAAAGCGAGCCGGGATAATCCCGTTTGTCTAGGAAGGTCACGGCCACATCTTCTTTGAGGGGTATCAATTGCGCCAGGGCCTCAGCAGCCGAGTCGGGATTGCCCTTAGCGGCGAAGGCGACGCCTCTGGCATATAGCCAGATAGCCTCAGCAAACTTGAAGTCTTCGAAGGGTTTGGGTTGGGCCAGGATCATATCCCACTCACCGAATCGAACCATTGATAAGATAGGTACGGTTCTAAAAAATTCGATTGTTGGAAATTGTTGGACTTGTTCAACTCGAACATTGTCTACAACGCGCTGAGCGCTCTCAAGGGAAAGGTCTCGTTGCCCCTGCATGGTGGCGGAGGACCACAAAAAATGTATATTGTGTGGGTAGTAAAGGGCTGGATAAAAACCTTGAGCATTACATTGTGCGATATAGGCCTCATCAACCGCCGCGGCCCTGATGTTTGCGAGAGCAGCATCATTGTAGCGGCCCACCCGGTAAAAAATGTGGGCTGGCATATGCACCAAGTGTCCAGCTCCGGGCACTAAGTCGGTGAGACGGTCTGCGGCGGCCTCGGCCTTTTCAGGTTCTGACGAGGCTTCAAGCGCGTGGATATATAGATGCAACGCCAAGGGGTGATCTGGTGCTGCATTAAGTACTCGCTCGAGCTCCGAAATGACTTTCTGGGTCGCGGGTTTTGCCTTGAGATCATCTGACCAATAGTTCCAGGGCATGGTGTTCATCAACGCCTCTGCGTAAATGGCAGCTGCCGTGACATCTTCAGGGTAGCCCGCCACGACCTCCGCCATGGCCTCTGCCCAGGCAAGATCTAACGGGTCGCGCGGCGTGTCAGGCTGGCCGTTATAGCGCTTGGCCAGTGCCTTGATTAACGCCTGCTCTTTAGCTGTGGCGTTTTCCGATAGACTCAACGCTTTGCTGATCGCTTGAAAAGCTGCTTCGCGCTCCGCCGGCGACATGATGACCTTGCCCTTGCTGGTTACATTGATATTTGGCCCGGTCGCTAAAGCTTCACCCCAGAAACACATGCTGCACGAGGGATCCAGCCGTTGGGCCGCTTGAAAGCTGCGAATCGATTCGGCATGGTTAAAAGCGAACGCAAGTACCATACCTTGGTCAAAGTATCGTTGGGCATCGGCGTTAGAGGTAGTGATAGCGAGCGTAAAATTGCCCATTCCGTCAAACAAGGGAGCGCCAGCACGCGTCGCGAGGGTAGGGTTGCTATCGGCAGGTTCGATGGATGACGGCGATTCCGTACAACTGGCAAGACAAAGCAACGTAATCAGCCCAAAAGCTGGGAGCCACTGGATTCGATTAATTGGTTTCATAGGCTGCGCCCCTGGGGTTTTGGTTTACGTCGACAACATCGAGCACGATGGTACGAGATCGCAAAACAACAGCTGTCGTTGATACTGTTTCGTTCAAGGTCATGGTCTTGGACATGGACATGGTTATCTCGGCTTCGCGCCACCGCCAACACGAAGAATTTCCCCGCTGATCCAACTGGCTGCCTCAGATGCAAGATAAACGCAGGCAGAACCGATGTCCTCGGGTTTACCGAGTCTGCCAAGGGGAATATCCCATTCCTCTAACAGTTCATCGAGTTGGTCCTCTGATTTTTTTAAGGCAGTGAGCATGACTTCGGTTGGAATGGCGCCAGGCATGACGCCATTGACTCGAATATTCGGCGCAAACTCGGCTGATAGCGTCCAAGTCAGTGAATTGACCCCTGCCTTGGCTGCGCCATAGTGTCCGCTACCTGGCACCGGACCAGTGCCAGCGCCAGATGAAATGTTGATGATGCTGCCCTTTTGCATATGACGTCCCGCTGTCATGCAGCCGTCATATACTGAGGTCAAATTGACGGCGAGTGTCCGATGCCATTCGTCTCGTGGCAGGGTGAGCATGGGTTGCCGCATGGTTGAGCCGCCAGCATTATTCACCCATACGGTAAGGTCGCCAAAGGCACTGAGGGTCGCTTGTGCCAATGCCTCTAGCGCATCGGGGTCGGTCACATCCGTTGTTACCGCGATGGCGTCGCCACCGGCTGCCCGAATCTTCTCCGCGACGGCTTCGATTTCATGGGTTCGGCGGGCGGCTAGAGCGACTTTTGCACCGGCCTCTGCCAGATCCATAGCGATCCCTTCGCCGATACCTCGGCCTGCGCCGGTAACGACGGCAACTTGGCCTTTTAAAGAAAATCTGTCGAAGACTGTTTGCATTTCTTGCTCCTAATTATTGCGCTACTATCTCAACGATAGCCTAACCGTTTGGAGAAATAATGACCATCGCACTTCAGCACGCAGGAGAGTTCACCGCAGCCCTCGCCAATGAATTGCTTGCAGCCGAATTTGGGGAAGAAATCGTCGGTTGTGAAGTCGCACCGCTTGGCGAGGGGGTTGGCTTGATGTCGGCAATTGCAAGAGCATCTTTGACCCTTGCCTCAGGCAAAACGGCGTCGGTGGTTGTTAAAGTGATTGCTCAAACTGAAAACGTGGGTATTAGCAAGCAACTTAATTTTTATGCTAACGAAGTTAATTTCTATCGGCACTTAGCTGACCTGTGCCCAATCCGTAGTCCTCGGTGCTTGTTTGTGGATATCGACGCAGAAACTCAAGATTTTCTGTTGGTGCTTGAAGACTTGGGCTCGGCGGCGGCAGGGGATCAACTCAAAGGTTGTGACTCGGCCCTGATGACCCAAGGTTTCGAGAAAGCAGCACAACTCCACGGGCGTTTTTGGGGTAAAACCGAGCAATTTCCTTGGCTGCGCTATCAGAACAATCCGGAGCTTAATCAATTTCGGCAAGATGTGATCTTCAAGCCAGGTGTCACACCGACGATCGAGCAGTTTGGGCATCATTTCACAGGCAATCTTGCAGATGTGGTTACCCGCATCGGCGATCAATTTGTACCGCTTTTTGAGCGAGCCATGACCGGAACGCAAACCGTGATCCATGGTGACTACCGCATCGACAATATGTTGTTACCTGAGACAGAACAGGGGATTGAAATTGTTGCCGTCGATTGGCAGAACACAACCGGTGGCAGAGGGCCGCACGACATCGCCTACTTCAGTTCTCAAAGCTGTGGCCCGGAAATGCGTGGCGACATTGAGATGGCTGCGCTAAGGCGCTATCACGAAATTTTGTGTGATGAAGGTGTAAAAAATTACAGCTTTGATGAATGTCTTGAGCATTTCAGGCTGAACTTGATGATCACCATGATCACACCAATCGCAGTTTGCGGAACGCTCGACTCTGGCAATGCCCGGGGTATGGAGCTAGGCGAGATCATGCTGGAACGATCGCTTAGCTCCTTGGTATCAATGCAATGCGAGGATTTATTAATCAATTAGTGCAGCCCTGAGCCAGGATTAAGCAAGGGTGGCATGTAAGCCGCTGGCTAAAGGGTGATAGGCGCATAAAAAGTGAGTCGGTTCTCCCTAGGGAGATAATGCTCACTTAAAAATGATTAGCAGCAATCGTCCTACAAGGTGCGCAAACTGTGTACCAATGTGACTAACCTGAGCCATCGAAAGCCTTTGCGGGTGAGGAACTACATCAGAGACCCGAAGAAAAAGATTGTTGAGCTTTGATCACAATCTCACGTGATGATTAGATCCTCGCAGCCGGTGCCAGTTAGTATCTCGCCTACCGTCTGCCGTCTAACCCCTCCCCCCTACCGTCTTCTGTAAGGTTGGATTAAGCGCTGGATAGACCTCATTGATCCTCTGTAAAAAAGTTTTCCTGACACGAGAAGATCGGCGGGCACCAAGTTTTGCCTGACTAATTGCTTTATTACGCCTCCGAAGAAAACGATTGTTGAGCTTTGATCACAATCTCACGAGATGATTAGATCCTCGCAGCCAGTGCCAGCTAGTATCTCGTCTACCGCCTTTTGTGAGGCTGCATCGAGCGCTTGATAGGCCTCATTGATCCACTGCAGACATTTACCCTGGTACGGGAAGGTCGGCTGATGCCAAGGTTTGCCATCGATGACTGTGGTCATGTCTTTTTCGCCAGCTTGCAATGCTGCCGCATTGGCAAGCAATGCCGGGGTATAGACTCGGCCTATTTCACCAAGTAAGTCGCCTAGCGCTGCTCTGGTCTCATTGATCGATAACCAGCCATCAGGGTCTGCGCTATCTCCGCTCAGATCATCAACAATATCCACCCAAGCATAGACCCGGGGGGTGTCCCGTAAACAAATAGCGGCAGGTGTTGGGTCAAACTTAGCCAGTTGGGTCAGTTGGGCGTAAATACCAAAATCGGCGGAAGAGGGTCGGTGACCAAATACAAAAGGTTGACGCATTAATAGCGCGTTCATGATGTCTAGAAAACGACCATAACTTGCTTCGATGACCGGCGCCGTTGTGTCATTTGAGCCGACGACATAAAGGCGAGAGATTTGCCGATCGGCTACATATGCCGCCATCTTTTGGTGGGTCTCGTCGGGAACCTGCATCTGGCGCCAGAGGGGTAAAATGTTGCCGGCCTTCTTGATATCGGCATCGTAGTACCACCTGTAATGGAACATCGCCTTTGTGAGCCATTCATCGGCGTAATCCTCTATCAGATAGTTGATGAAGTTAAGCGCAGGGTCCTCTGGCAGGGCAGCTCTGCCCTCAAATTCGCTTTCAAAGCGTCGAATCAACGGCGTCGAATCAACAACGGCTTCGACATCACCATCGCTGTTCGGTAGAAAAAACGTTGGCAGTAATTCAACTTTGGGTCTGGGCAGCCCCAAATCAGTGGCTTGATCACCAATCAAGAATTCATAGCGAATGTGCCGGTATCTCAAGTAAGCAAGCATTTTTCGGGTATAGGGTGAGCCCGGAGCGCCTTTGAGTCGAAGCGTTTGCGTATCAGCCATGTCTAGCATCTCCTAATTTAAACCTATCGAGTCAGTATACGCGTGATCATTTTGTAATGACAAACATTAGAATCTGCAATACTATTTTACTTAGGCAATACAATTAAAGAGCGCTTGATGGATTTTGTCAGAACCCCCGATGATCGTTTTTTAAATCTAAAGGATTACCCTTTCAGTGCGCATTACGTAGACATAGCTGCAGGCGACGGAAGCCAGTTGAGAATGCATTATCTTGACGAGGGTGCGGGCGAAATAATATTGGCCCTGCATGGACAGCCCTCCTGGTCTTATCTCTATCGTAAGATGATTCCTTTGCTCACCAAGGCGGGTTACCGCGTGATTGCGCCAGACCTTGTGGGTTTCGGGAAGTCGGATAAACCGACAAATAGAGCGGATTACACCTATGCCAATCATGTGGCGTGGTTAAAGAATTTCGTCGACAAACTGGATCTCAGGCAAATGACTATGATTTGTCAGGATTGGGGGAGTTTGATTGGTCTTCGAGTGTTGGCAGAAAATACTGAGCGGTTTGCGAGAGTGTTGCTGGCCAATGGTGGATTACCCGACGCCAGTGAGGTCCCTGCGGATATGGCGCCGGCATTGAAAGCGATGTTGCAAGCTACGCCGGCGCTACCTATCGAAGAAATGATGGCAAAACTGAACGGTCCCATGGAAGATCGACCGCCCTTTATGTATTGGGTCCGTCATGCCGATGCGCATGAGGACTTCCACCCAGAGCGAGTAATGGCCCTGTCGCTTAAGTCCTGCGATCAGGAAGAGTCTCGAGCTTGGTCAGCGCCTTTCTTGGGAGCCGACGCTTTGGCAGGGGCGCGACAGTTTCCATCTTTAGTGCCGATCATTCCAGACAATCCAGCGATCCCAGCCAATCGAGCTGCATGGAAGGTATTTGAGACGCTGGAGCTGCCGTTTATTACGGTGTTTGGCGATTCTGATCCGGTAACCCGGGGTGGTGAGAAAAGATGGATTAAGACAGTCCCCGGGGCACAGGGTCAAAAACACACGATTATTGAAGGGGCCGGGCATTTTATTCAGGATGATGCCGCTGAGGAATTGTCTGACATTACTATCGCATTTATGAAGGACAATCCGCTCTAGATGCTGCGCCTTCGATCAATAATACCTAACCCCGTCCAATGCTCTGGCCTCGCCGGGGTTTGGCATGGAAAAAGGCTGGCGGGTATTTAAGATGGTGATGACAAAACGGAGGCTAATTTGGCTGATTCCAGCCGTGATCTGGGTGATGTTTACCTTGTGGTATACGGATTTAGGCGGGCCTTTAACCGATGAGGAAATTGATGAAGGCCTCGCGCAGATGGCGGCCCAAGGCTGGGATACTGGCAACCTCAGCCGGATTGAGCCCTTTTTACGGAGTGATACCGGCCGTCACTTTGTCATGGTCAATAGTATTGATCTAAACGAGACTCCGCCTCGCTTGCCATCCTTTGAAGCAGGCGCTTCGGCTCAGCAGTATGTGGATTACTACATGGAGCACATGTACGTGCAGTTATTGTCTCGTGCGAGTCATCCTGTGTTTGCCGGGTTGGCGGTTGGTCCAAGCCTGGATGTAGAAGGTGTAGAAGGCGTCGAGGAGTGGAACATGGCCGGCTTGATCCGCTATCGAAGTCGACGGAGCTTTCTAGAAATTATCATGCATCCCGATATGCGAGAACGACACGATTACAAAATTGCCGCCATGACCAAGACTTTCGCCTATCCGGTGGAGCCATCGATTAATCCGGGCGACCTGAGAGTATTAGCGGCCCTATTGCTGGCCTTGATGGCGGCGGTTTTTGACATAGTGCTGATAGACCGACGTCGTCATTAGACGGATCATTGTGAGTACCAACTCAAAACCCAAAGCGCGCATGCTGAGATAGCGAATACCCAGAAATCGTGCTTTGAGATAGTCGCCATAGAAGGTGTCTGTGCATTGTTTAAGACTCGAAAACTCAAATAACCCAGGAGATCAGATATGTTGAAACTTCACTTTGCACCTAACTCTCGTGCCAGCCGGATCATGTGGTTGCTTGAAGAGCTCGAATTGCCCTACGAGCTCAATCGTATGGACTTTAACCCCAAAGATCTGAAGTCTGAGGAACATCGGGCGCGCCATCCTCTGGGGCGGGTGCCAGTATTGGATGATGATGATGTCAGTATTTATGAATCGGGTGCCATCGTTGAGTACATCCTAGCCCGGCACAAGGCAGGAGGTCTCAAACCAGAGGTCGACTCGCCCTTGTTTCCTATGTACCTGCAGTGGTTTCACTATTGTGAAGGTATGGTGATGCCGCCGGTCAATACCATTGTCGTTCAGACGGTGTTATTGCCTCCCGACCGTCGAGATGAAAAAGCGCTAGGTCAGGCCCAGCGTCTGCTCACTAAAGCTTGGGGGCCAGTAGAAGAGGCTATGGCTGGGCGCGATTACTTGATTGGGGATTTTTCTGCTGCCGATATTATGTTGGGTCATGCTTGCTTTATGAGCAATCGGCTCGGTTGCATTACCGACGAAATGCCAAATTTAAAAGGCTACGTGCAACGGATTGCGGCAAGACCGGCTTTTGATAAGGCGATCAATACCTAGTGAGAAGCAATACGCAGTGTCCAAAGACTTAGTAGAGAGATGTCATGAATCGTGGATTATTGATTGTGTTGTCGGTTTGTTTGGTGCTTGGAGGCCTCGCTTGGCTAAATCGAGTTGAGCTTATCCTGAGTGCTGTAAAATGGCGCACAGCTCAAGGTGAAATTGCCCCCCATCGGGCGGTGAGTTGGCAGCAAGGGCCTGTTGAGGAGACTGAGTCGCCGAATGAAAGGCCACCCAACATCATCTATATCTTAGCCGATGACTTGGGTTACAACGATATCTCAACCTTCGGCGGTGGCGTGGCGGGCGGTCGCGTCAAGACCCCTGGGATCGATGAGCTCGCTGCTGAAGGGGCTGTTTTCGAGCAGTCCTATGCGGGTAATGCCACCTGTGCGCCCTCGCGTGCGATGCTGCTCACCGGCCGATATCCCACGCGAACCGGTTTCGAATTTACCCCAACGCCCGACAACATGATGCCTGTGGTGAGTCTGGTCAACGACGCCATGGACAGCGGCCTGCCGAGTAATGTCAGGCCTGAGACAGTTGTTGAGGGTTTGGCATTTGAAGACCAGGGTCTGTCGTCATCGGAAATAACCATCGCTGAGGTGTTGAAAGACAAAGGCTATTACACCGCGCATATCGGTAAATGGCATTTGGGCGTTAGCCCTGGTTTTGCACCCAATGATCAAGGCTTTGACGATAGTCTGTTGATGTCGAGTGGGTTGTTCTTGCCTGAGGATGATCCCAATGTTGTCAATGCCAAGCTGGAGTTTGATCCTATTGATAAGTTCCTTTGGGTCGGCATGAGATATTCAGCAGCCTTTAACAGCGGCAACAGGAATAATTTTAAGCCTGGGGGCTATCTGACCGACTACTGGACCGATGAAGCCATCAAGGTGATTAAGGCCAATCGAAACAGGCCCTTTTTCTTGTATCTCGCGCACTGGGGGGTTCATACGCCACTGCAGGCAACCAAAGCAGATTTTGAGGCGGTAGGTGACATCAAACCCCATCGGTTGCGCGTTTATGCGGCCATGGTCAGGGCGCTGGACCGTAGTGTTGCCCGCATCAATCAAACGCTAAAAGAAGAGGGCCTAGCGGATAATACCATCGTGATGTTTTCTAGTGACAATGGGGGCCCGGGTTATATTGGCCTGCCTCAAGTCAATGCGCCGTATCGCGGCTGGAAATTGACCTTTTATGAGGGTGGCTTGCGGGTGCCGACATTCTTTAAATGGCCCAACCAGATTGAAGCTGGTACTCGGGTTCAGACACCCGTAGCCCACATCGATGTTATGCCGACGCTGGCGGCTGCGGCCAATGCACCGCTCCCCGAGGGTGTGATCATCGATGGCGAAGACATCCTGCCCTTGGCAAAGGGCTTGGATCCGGCTTTGTGGGGTCGAGAAAATTTGTTTTGGCAAAGCGGGCCCTATCAAGTGGTTCGTCATAAAGATTGGAAGCTTCAAGTCATGGAAAACCTCGGCACCCAGCGGCTCTTTAACTTAGCGAACGATCCGACTGAGCAGGTTGATCTGTCACAATCGGCGCCGGAAATGTTGACAACATTACAAGGACTTTTGGCCGGGCATCTAGCAGAGGGAGATGGGCCGCTGTATCCTCATCGGGTCGAAATGAGTGTTGCGATTGACAAAACCCGGGCGGATTATTTCGAAGAAGGTGACGAGTTTATCCGGTGGCCGAATTAGCGCCGAGGCGAGACATGTTGCGCTGTTAGCGCACTGGCAGATGGGGGAGCAGGGCGCGCAACGCGTGGCTAGGAATGCTATTGCCTAGTGGCTAAACCAATTGCTCGGAGCGCTTCAGCACATTTGTTTTAAACTGCTAAGCTTTCGGGACGCAGACAGTAAGTTGGAGCGCTATGGTTACAAGACTTGTTATCGCGTTGTGGCTGAGTTGGTGCCCAATGTTGATGTCCGTCCACGCGGCCCCAACCAATTTAGTGTTCATCGTGGTCGATGACTTGGGCTACGGCGATCTCGGCAGTTACGGCCATCCTTGGATCCAGTCACCCAATTTAGATAAGTTGGCGGAAAGTGGCGTTCGGTTTACCGACTATTATGCGGCCTCGGCGCTATGCTCGCCGTCCCGGGCGGCGATGCTTACCGGTCGTCACCCCTACCGTTCTGGGATCAAGAGCTGGATTCCTGCAAATAGTGGGGTTTATTTGCGGGATGCTGAGGTGACCCTCGCAGAGCTTCTCCAAGAGAAGGGTTATGCGACGGCTTTAATCGGGAAATGGCATCTCAATAGCGACTTAGGTCATGAGGCTGAGCCCCAGCCCAATGATCAAGGTTTCGACTATTTTTATGGTCACAACGCATTCCAAACCCCGACGAATCGTGATCCCGATAATCTGTTTCGCAACCGCGAAAAGCTGCCGGTGCAAGTAGGATACACCGCAGATATTTATGCTAAGGAGAGTATCCGTTGGCTTCAAAAACGATCTGGTCAGCAACCCTTCTTTTTAATGTTGAGTATGGCAGAGCCCCATACGCCAATTGAAAACCCGCCTGATATGAATGCCATCTACGCGGCGCATACGAAGGGAAACATCATACCCATTCCCTCGGGGTTGCCAGCTGCGCCAAAACCCCTGCTCAAGCCGAGGGGCCCCGGCGAGTACTTTGCCAACGTCACCACCTTGGATCAGGGAATCGGCCAAGTCATCGATTACTTAGAACTCACCGATCTTCGGTCATCAACTTTGATTGTCTTTGTCAGCGATAACGGTCCTGTCACCGATGATTGGATTAATTGGTATGAGGTTAATGCGTATGGTTCTACGGCTGGGCTGCGAGGACGTAAGCATTTTCTCTATGAGGGGGGGATCAAAGTCCCAGCGCTCATCAGTCAGCCAGGGGTGATACCCGAGGGCGTGAGCTCCGACCTTGTGTTTTCTGGCGTAGACTGGTTGGCCACCTTAGGTACTTTGCTCGGATTTGATTTGCCATCGGATCGAGCGTTGGACAGTGTCGATATAACGCCGGCATTGCTGGCAGAAAAATCGCTCCAGCCCCGCAGCTTGCATTGGGCATTACCCACCCCCAATGGCTATGACTATGCGATACGGGATAACGATCTTAAATTGCTGCTTGATGCCGACCAGCGCCCAAGCGCACTATATGACCTTAAAGCAGATCCTCTTGAGATGTTTAATTTAATCACCAGCAGATCCGCTGATGTCCGGCGCCTCGCGGCCAAACATCGCACCTTTTTTGAGGCCGTCCGACAAGATCCTCTTCGACCTAAATAGCACCCTCAGTCATTTGAACAAGTTGAGCTTTTTGTGTTCGAGTGTGCCGATTGAACTAGAATTAGATGTTCGGTCGACGGTTGTAAACCAGGTGAGCCCCTTCCCAGCATGGGGCAGCCGGTTTGGGTCGACGCCTGAAACCGTCTGCTTTGATGAGTAGGGAAAATGAGGTTGCCACGACAAACAGACCGTTACTAGGCCACAACGAAGGACAGCTTTCATGGCGTCTTGGCGCGTCCTAGGACTATGCGGGCAAGCACATCGATGGCAAAAGGTGGTTGCGAGTGCCAGGTGCAAGCACCACAAGCTGCCACGACAGGCCGTCACGACTGGCCATCACGACAAGCCTTCACCACAATCCCCCACGACAAGTCTTCACCACAAGCCTTCACGACAGGCCATCATGATGAGCCTTCAAGACAGGC
>Ga0255771_1001384_pt1 | contig 26211 bp, 21 predicted proteins | sample 011ome_19_FD_179969 | JGI IMG/M metagenome (GOLD analysis project Ga0255771, IMG submission 179969) | Coastal salt marsh microbial communities from the Groves Creek Marsh, Skidaway Island, Georgia - 011510BT metaG (version 2) | ecosystem: Environmental > Aquatic > Marine > Intertidal zone > Salt...
AGTAGCAGGCGAACTTCTCGCCCAATATTCTATGGATGCTGGTGATCAGCAAAATATGATGGCGGCGATTGATGGTCGTGGGGAAGATATCGACGTGGTGGTAGCAAATTTTGTTGCTAGCAAGAGTGCGGAGATCGATGCCATGATCGCTGCGGCTAAATCAAAATAAATTGAAACCTTATGTTGTGACAGGCGCAACCCTATGCCTGTCACAACATGCTTAGCACCACTTACTGTTTATTCATGTCTTCTCATAGACCCACCAGCCAGATCCATCCTGTCACCCTTTCGTGTGAAGGTTTATGGAAAGTATTTGGCTCACAGGTGGAAAAACTAAACCAAAACGCTGATCTGATGGCTATGTCTGCTGGTGAACGTGGCAAGGCTTTGCGCGAAAATGGCTATATTGTCGGCGCTGAAGATATTTCTTTTTCTGTCCACGCAGGCGAACTCTTTGTCATTATGGGATTGTCAGGATCTGGGAAATCCACGGTCCTGCGCTGTATTGCCCAACTCCAACAACCAACTTTTGGTCATGTCATGCTGGATGGGGTCTGCCTTGATACGATGCCAGAAGCCGAATTGCGCGAAATCCGCCGCAGCAAAATGGGAATGGTGTTTCAAAACTTTGGTTTAGTGCCGCACTTCACGGCGCTTCAGAACATAGCTTTTCCCCTCAAAGTTCGCGGTGAAAGCCGCACAACTATTATGGCGAAAGCCGAAGAAATGCTGAAATTGGTTGGGCTAGAAGGGCGAGGCGATGCTTATCCGTCAGAATTATCAGGCGGCCAGCAACAGCGCGTTGGTATTGCACGTTCGCTTGCGGTTGATCCAGAAATTTGGCTGCTTGATGAACCTTTTAGTGCTCTTGACCCTTTGATCCGCCGCCAGCTTCAGGATGAATTGATTGAATTGCAGTCGCGGTTAAAAAAATCAATTGTCTTTGTTACCCATGATTTTTCAGAAGCAGTTCGTCTCGCTGATCGTATTGCCATAATGCGTGATGGTCGCATGGTTCAATTAGGCCGCCCAGCCGATCTGCTGTTACGGCCTGCGGATGATTATGTCACCAGTTTTGTTCGTGATGTTTCTAGGCTTCAGGTGTTACGTCTTGAAGATGTGATGACCTCTGCTACCAAAGCGCCAGACAATTTCAAAAAAGCCGTTAGTATTGACGGTAAAACTACCTTAGAAAAATGCCTGATTGATCTCACCCCTGGGCAAAATCATATCCTTGTTACTGGTTTTCAGGGCAAAATCATTGGACATTTTTCCAGAGACCATCTGTTAAAGATTGCCAATAACGAGGGAACGCTATGAACGCTATCATCACCGCTTCTTCTGATTTCTTGGGAAAATGGCGTCAACAGGCGCTTTCGGCAGCAGGGCTAATCACCTTGTTTATCATGGTCATGATACTGATCCGGCCAGATACTCTGCCTTACCTTTCTGCTGAACCATTTGCAGGTACAAACTGGTTTAAGGACGGCATCAACCTAGCGATTGGCGGATTTGTGGACTGGGCCAAACCGACTTTGCGGGCAATAAGCAATGTCGTTGAAGAAGCTGTGCGAGGGCTTCAATTCGGACTTCACCATTTGCCTTGGTTATCCTTTCTGGCAATCGTGACTTGGTTAGGCTGGCGGTTAAGTGGCCCAGGGTTAGCCTTTCTTGTCGCAATATCAATTTTCTACATGGCCGCATCCGGATTATGGATCAAATCCATGAATACGCTTGCCATGGTTGGGGTCGCTATCCCGCTTGCCCTAAGTTTTGGGTTTGCTATGGGGGTATTTGCGGCGAAATCAAAACTGGCAGGCCGCGTCATTGAACCTAGCCTTGATTTGATGCAAACCATTCCTACCTTTGCCTATTTGGTGCCTTTGATTGTGTTGTTTGGTTTTGGCCCTGTGCCAGGTGTCATTGCCAGCATGATTTATGCGGCTCCTCCTATTACGCGGAATGTCATGCTAGGTCTTCAGCAAGTGCCGAGCGAACTCAAAGACGTTGCTGCGATTTCGGGAAGTAGCCGATGGCAAACCTTTGCGATGATTGAATTGCCAAGCGCCAAAAAACAAATCTTAGTCGGCGTTAATCAATCTATCCTTGCTAGCCTTTCTATGGTCATTATTGCCGCGGTCATCGGTGGCTTTGATGATATTGGCCGTGAGGTATTGGTCGCCACTAATAAAGGTTCCGCTCGTTTTGGTGAAGCGCTTAGCGCTGGCATTATCATTGTTCTGATGGCTGTGGTCATTGATCGCCTTACCCGCGCGGCCAGCGAAACCAACCGGATGAGCAAATCTCTAGCTTCTCGGCGGCAAGCTCTTATCATTACTGCTCTGGCCGTGATTATTGGATTGTTATTCCCCATGCAGGGGTTTATTGATGCCGCGTCTTCAGTCTTTAGGGTAGCGGAAGTGGTTATTAATAACGGCCTTGCCCAATTTATTAAATCTTACGGTATTTTCCTTGATCTGATTAAAAACAACGCTCTGATCTACGTCTTGCTGCCTATGCGCATAGGGCTTGAACAAGCCGTTTTACCATTCACTTGGGGCGTCACCTTTACCAGCGAAGCTCAGATCATTTATCTGATCGGAATAATTGGAACATCTTGTCTTATGCTTTTCCGCGGACAAAAAGCGATGGGGTTATTTCTGTTGGCAGTTGGGCTTATCATGTTCCGGGGTTTTACCGCCCTGCCATGGTGGGCAGTAACAGGTTGTGTGTGTCTGGCAGCATGGAATACATCAGGCATACGATTGGCCGCCATGTGTTTTGTGATGATGCTATTTATCACCCTGTTTGGGCATTGGGCGGATGCGTTATATTCGCTTTATCTCTGTAGCGCAGCGGTGTTTATCTGTATGGTCATTGGCTGTCCTCTTGGGATATTGGCCGCAAAATCAGAACGTGCGTCAAATATTCTTCGCCCTATCAATGACACGCTTCAATCCATTCCACTTTATATTTTTCTTATTCCCGCGGTAGCGCTGTTTCAGATTAGTGAGTTTTCAGCGTTGGTTGCCATTGTTCTTTACGCCATCGTACCGATGATCCGTTACACCGAACATGGATTACGGTCGGTTCCCACCCAACTGGTTGAGGCAACGACCGCGCAAGGGTGTACGCCTTTGCAAAGGCTATTTTATATTGAATTGCCCGTAGCAAGACCCAGCATCCTTCTTGGGCTTAATCAGACGGTTTTGTTTGCGCTTGCTATGCTGATTATTGCGGTGCTGGTAGGGGCAAGAGGTCTGGCAGAACAGGTTAATATCGGACTTCGTTCAGGGGATACCGGTTTAGGCATAACGGCTGGTTTATCAATGGCATTTATTGCTATTATGGCTGATCGGATCTTACGTAGCTGGGCAAGCAATCTCGGCCGTTCGCAATAGTCATTTTATTAGTTTCCTTTTTTTAAACTCAGCCATATTGTTTCTTACAGAACTATATAGGAATTGATTATGACAACTCAGCAATCCAACATCGTTCTCATTATGGCTGACCAACTGGCCCCACAATTTACGTCTAGTTATGGTCACCCTGTTGTTAAAACCCCGCATATGGACAAACTGGCATCACGTGGCATGCGTTTTGATGCCGCGTATTGTAACGCACCACTCTGTGCACCATCACGATTTAGTTTCATGTCCGGTCAGTTGGTTACCCGCATTGCTGCCTATGATAATGCTAGTGAGTTTTTGTCATCAATTCCTACCTTTGCCCATTACTTGCGTCATATGGGATATCGCACGTGTCTATCTGGCAAAATGCATTTTGTTGGCCCAGATCAATTGCATGGTTTTGATGAACGCATCACTACCGATATTTACCCTTCTGATTTTGCTTGGACGCCTGACTGGGAGCTGGCAGATGAACGCATAGACAAATGGTATCATAACATGGATACCGTCCGTGAAGCTGGTGTTGCCCAAACCACCTTTCAAATTGAATATGATGAGGAAGTGGCCTTTTTTGCACGCCGTAAATTGTTTGAATATGCTTCTGAAAAACAACAGCCTTTCTGTATGGTTGCAAGTTTCATTCACCCTCATGATCCCTATGTTGCTCGCCCAGAATGGTGGGATCTTTATGATCATGATGCTATTGATATGCCAACAAGCACAATCCCATATGACGAACAAGATGGCTTCTCTCGCCGACTGATGGATGGCATTGAGGCAACAACCGTGATCCCAACAGATGATGAAGTTCGTAACGCGCGCCATGCCTATTACGCCAATACCAGCTATTTTGATTCGAAAGTGGGGCAGATTGTTAAAACCCTTGAAGAATGCAACCAGCTTGAAAACACGATCGTGATAGTGACTGCTGATCATGGCGATATGTTAGGCGAACGTGGGTTGTGGTATAAAATGAACTTCTTTGAACATTCAGCGCGTGTGCCATTGATTATGGCTGGCCCAAAGGTCAAGCGCGGCACCCTAAACAGCCCATGTTCTCTGGTTGATATTTTGCCTACCATGATGGACATTGCGGCGATGGACAAAGACACCAAACCGCAATTAGGGCAACCTATTGATGGTCGTTCCCTCTGGCCTATGGCGACAACAGGCAAAGAAGATCATGGTCAGGCGATTGGTGAATACTGCGCCGAAATGACAGCGCATCCGGTCATCATGATCCGGCGTGATCAATACAAATATATCCATTGTGACAGTGATGCCCCCATGCTGTTTAATATTGCTAACGATCCGCTTGAGCGCAGCAATTTAGCAGAACATCCTGATTACGCTGATCTTGCCCAGCAGTTTGCAGATGAGATTAAGAGCAATTGGGATATGCCCACGATCCGCGCAGATGTGGTTGCCAAACAAAAGCAACGCCAAGCCGTGTATGAGGCGATGCAAAATGGGGTTCGTGCTGATTGGGATTATAATCCGCCGCGCAACGCGTCGGAGGAATATGTGCGCAACCATATGGATTGGACAGAAAAAGCCGCAAAAACACGCTTTCCACCCTATCCTTCAGAGTGACCCTCTGGCTCTGATGAATAGGCCGCCAGCAACGCGGTTAGAAAAATTAAACTCGCGCCCAACCATTGCAACATGGTTAGGCGTTCCCCTAACAATACCATGGCGGAAAGCACAGCTAACACCACCTCAGACAGCATCAGCAATGCCACCAATCCTGGGGAAACATATTGGCTGATGCGAAAAATCAACGCCATTGTTGGCAGAAATATTGCCGCTGTTATTAAGGCGACAACAATACCGCTGAACCATTGCTCAACTGAAGGGGGCGGTGTTCCAATTAACACAATCGCAATCAGTGTGAATGTTGTTCCGAGAACATATTGGCAAAACACCAGACCTAGATAATCTGCCTCAGGGTAGCGGCGCAGCATGACCCCACCAAAGGCCCAAACAATGCCCGCTGTAAAGCCTAGAATATCTGACACCTCAAGTATCAGATCACCACTACTAATTCCCATAATCAAAGCACATCCCAAAAGCCCTAACCCATTAGCGAGCCAGCGCATAACGGTTGCGCGTTCAGAAAGAAAAATCATACCTAAAATTGATCCCCAAACAGGGGTTAAATAAAATAGCAATGTTGTCTTAGTGACGGAACCAATGACTAAGCCGGTGCAATAAAGGCTAAATCCTGCGCCAATAAATCCCCCTGCCAAAAGATAAACTGGCCAAAACCGTAAACTGGCCTTGATCCTATGATAGGTGAAAAAAAATAACGGCAGAACAGGAATGGCGAGAAAGGCAAAAGTTGACCATAACTCTTGATAGCCCAGAAGATCCAGCCAGCGCAAAGGGACCCAAAGCACGCCCCATATTGATGATGATATAAACACCGCCATCAAAGCTTTACGGGTCGACATCTCTTGTTGAAATAGCGCGGCTATCATCGGCGCTCCAGAAAAATGGCAAAGCATTATGCCATTGCCGTGATACCGTTCATTGTGACTTGCTAGACATTATAAATCAAAAGCGAACACGGTGACAAATGCAATCATCAGTGTCCAAACAGTTTTCCGGATAGGTATGATAACGCGTTAGTGGCTTAGCACCTGAGATAAGAAGAGTTTTGTGCGATCAGATTTAGGATTATTAAAGAACGCCTCTGGCTCATTCTGCTCAACAATTTGCCCTTCATCCATAAAGATCACACGATTAGCTACCTTACGGGCAAAGCCCATTTCATGAGTCACGCAAATCATGGTCATACCGGATTCCGCCAGTTCTACCATCACATCCAGCACTTCTTTGATCATTTCAGGGTCAAGAGCAGAGGTTGGCTCATCAAACAGCATGACTTCGGGGTTCATACATAATGCCCGGGCAATTGCTACACGCTGTTGCTGGCCTCCAGAAAGCTGGCCTGGAAACTTGCTAGCCTGTTCTGGAATCTTAACGCGTTCAAGCAGGGACATAGCGAGATCAACAGCCTCAGCGCGGGGCATTTTCTTTACCCAAATCGGGGCCAGAATACAATTTTCTAAGATCGAAAGATGTGGAAATAAATTAAATTGCTGAAACACCATGCCCACATCACGGCGAATAACCTCAACATTTCGGACATTGTTATCCAGCGTCACATCCAGAATATTGATATCGCCATCCTGATGATGTTCAAGGGCATTAAGACAGCGGATCAAGGTTGATTTACCAGATCCAGATGGCCCACAAATAATAATCCGTTCTCCTTTGAACACATTAAGGTTGATATCACGAAGCACATGAAAACTTCCAAACCATTTATTGACACCTTTCATGCTAATGATCAGCTCATCACTGACTTGCATGGTTGATGTTTTTTTCGCTTTTGCCATATGCTTTCTCCGTTTTCGGCAAGATTTTGCCAGTTAACGATCCTTCTTGGCTAGTTTGCGTTCCAGTCGCATGGAATACCGCGACATCCCCAAACAACATACAAAATAAAATGCAGCGACAAAAAGGTAAAGGGTGATAGCCTGAACAGGTGATGACCACGCAGCATCATTAATCGCTGATTGTGCCGCACCCAACAGATCAAACAGGCCAATAATGGCCACCAGTGTCGTATCCTTAAAGAGACCAATAAACGTATTTACGATGCCCGGAATGACATAGGTCAGGGCTTGCGGTAAAATGATCAAGCGCATCGTTTTCCAATAACTAAGCCCTAGTGCCTTCCCGGCCTCATATTGCCCTTTATCAATGGCCTGAAGCCCACCTCTAATCACTTCTGCCATATAAGCGGACGCAAACAATGTAACCCCGATCAAGGCACGCAGCAGATTATCAATCGTTACCCCTTTGGGCAAAAATAACGGTAAGGCCACTGATGCCATAAATAATACTGTGATCAGGGGAATGCCGCGCCAAAACTCAATAAACATGGTCGAAAGCATCCGGATGACGGGTTTATCAGATTGCCGCCCAAGCGCTAAAATAATACCAAGGGGCAATGAGGCAATGATCCCCGTTAAGGCAACCACAAGGGTGACCATAACACCGCCCCAATCACGGGTATCAACCACAGGCAGACCAATGCCTTCACCTAAACCACGCAGCAAGATAAAAGCCAGTATGGGGTAAACGGTAAGCATCAATATGCCAATTGGCATCCGATATGGCATCCGATCAAACATCAGACAAACCAGACCAACAATTAGCATCAGCCCTGCCAGATTCACTCGCCATAACTCTTCGCTGGGATATGCCCCGTAGGTTAGGAATTTAATCTTTGCCACCACCAATGGCCAGCAGGCACCATGCCATCCGTCATGTTGAAGGCCGCCTGCAACCTCCGTGGTGCAGATTGTTCGCTTCAACCCATCAGGATCAGACCATACCGCCTCAATCACAGCGAAATCCACCAATGCCCATAAGACTGCGATTGAATAATATACAATGGCTAAGGTGGACACCGCCATTAACACAGAACGAAATGCAGCCCCAGGGGATGAAAAGTCATTGACCGTACTGAGAATATTTTGATTAAACCAGCCAAGTAACCCTTGTTCCATCAATGGCGGTGGAAGCAAAGGGGCGTCTTGATCGCGGACAAATACAATATCTGGATCTTTGCTCATTACCGTTCCACCAACATTGATCGTTTATTGAACCAGTTCATGAAAAATGAGGTCAACAAAGAAAAGGTCAGATACACGCACATCATCATGCCAAACATTTCAATTTCCTTACCCACCTGATTCATCGCTGTTCCAGCAAAAATGGAAACCAGTTCAGGATAGGCAATGGCAACCGCCAGTGAGGAGTTTTTGGTCAAGTTAAGATATTGTGAGGTCAAAGGCGGAATGATCACTCGCAACGCTTGTGGGATGACCACTAAGCGCAAAGTTAATCCGCGATTAAGCCCTAGCGCCCCTGCCGCCTCGCTTTGCCCTTTATTCACCGCCATAATCCCAGACCGCACAATCTCGGCAATAAACGCAGCAGTATAAAGCGTTAACGCAAACCACACCGCTAGCATTTCAGGAATAACCATAATGGCGGTTTCCTGTTGAAATCCGCGCCGTAGAATTGGCCCTGTTTCTTTAAATTCAGGAAGACTCCACTCAAGTGGGATCCCAACGCTAAGCCAAATGATCATCGCAGCAACGGCAAAAATCCCAAGGGTAATCCGCCATATTGGCAACGGATGACCGGTCAATAATTGCCGTTTCTTGGATTGATAGCGCATCACAAAAGTAGCGATAGCCGCTAGCAAAAGAATAATTCCAGCGAAGCCTGCACCATTTTGCCAGATCGGATAGGGCAGAAATAGACCTTCGAGATTAACGCCTATCACACCGGGGATAAGATCAATCTTGCCTCGCTTGTCTGGAAAGGCGCGAAGCACGGTGAAATACCAAAAAAACAATTGCAGAAGCAGAGGCAGATTGCGCAGCACTTCGACATAAACGGTCGCGAACCCGCGCAGGATCATGTTATTAGACAGGCGCATAATGCCCATTAAAAAACCAATAATGGTCGCGCCGATTACCCCAAACACCGCAATCACGAGTGTGTTCACAATACCAATTAGATAGACATCCCAATACGTGGACTGCCCAACTTCATAACTAAACAGCCAAGTTCCAAGCGTAGGGGCAATCTGAAACCCAGCGTTCTGTTCAAGGAAACCAAAGCCCAGTGATTTATTAAGCTTATCCAGATTCTCTGAGGTGTTAGTAATCAGCCACCATAAGCTAAACAGCACGAGCCCAAGAAGAATCACTTGAGCCAGAATCCCGCGGATACGCGCATCGTTTAAAAAATCAAAAGGGCCGGAATTTTTCATGTTTGGATTCCGTTTTTCTCACTTAATCAATCTCGATAAAAGGGTTTAATCGGTATTAATAAAGTAAACTTCCTACCAATAAAAAGACACCCATCCGATGATGGGATGGGTGTCTGATATCTTTTTATCCTTAGCGGATTGGTGCAGCGTAAAGAATTCCGCCTTTATTCCACAGTGCGTTTACACCGCGGTCGAGCCCAAGTGGGGTATCAGGGCCAACATTGGCGTCATAGGATTCGCCATAATTGCCAACGGCTTTGATGACATTAGCAGCCCAGTCATTGCTGAGGCCAAGCTCTTCACCAAAGTTACCTTCTGACCCCAGAAGACGCATGATAGCAGGATTGTCTGAACCCATCATTTGGCCAACATTTGCCTTGCTCACACCGAGTTCTTCAGCATTGATCATGGCATTAAGTGTCCAGCGAACAATGTTGAACCACTGATCGTCACCTTGACGAACAACTGGGCCAAGAGGCTCTTTGGAAATGATTTCCGGCAGAACGGTGTGCGCTGAAGGATTAGCCAGCTTTGTCCGCTGTGCAGCCAAACCGGAGCGGTCTGTGGTATAAACATCACAACGACCGGCGTCATATGCGGCAACAACCTCATCAGCTTTTTCAAACGCAACAAGGTTAAAGCTCATGTTGTTAGCACGGAAGAAGTCAGTGATATTCAGTTCAGTGGTTGTACCAGTGTTGGTGCAAATATTAGCGCCATCTAATTCAGTGGCTGATTTCACACCAAGCGATGATGGTACCATCATGCCCTGGCCATCATAATAGTTAACGCCAGCAAAGTTCAGACCAAGCTGAGTGTCACGAGTCATGGTCCAAGTGGTGTTACGTGACAGAATGTCGATCTCACCCGAAGACAAAGCGGTAAAGCGCTGTTTTGCGGAAAGCGGCGTAAAGCGAACTTTACTGCTATCCCCGAATACGGCGGCGGCTACACCATGGCAGAAGTCCACATCAATACCCGTCCAGTTACCATTATCATCAGCATTTGAAAAACCTGGTAGACCTTGGCTAACGCCGCACTGGACATAACCACGTGCTCTTACATCATCAAGAGTTGCTGCTTGTGCAAATCCAGCAACAGCCATAGCGCCTGCCGCAATAGCAAATGTCAAAATTTTCTTCATTGATTCTCTCCTCAAAATTTAAATCTTTAATGATCTTAAACTGATCATTTAATTTAACTGCAATTAAACCTAGATAAAGCTTAGTTGTCTAGTTTATTATATTCATAACATAATTCAAAACTGCCTGAAGCCAATAAAATTTGACTTCAGACAGTTAAAAATTTGATGTTGTCATTCATCCGCCTACTTACGCAGCGATAATATTATGCTCCATCCCATATGGGAAGCCAGTTATGTTTATGCTCCCATTTTCAGTGACCACGAGAATGTCATGTTCACGATAACCACCTCGACCGGGCTCATCATTCCCAATCGTAATCATCGGTTCCATAGATACCACCATGCCCGGCTCAAGAATCGTGTCAATATCCTCACGCAATTCTAATCCCGCCTCGCGGCCATAATAATGTGATAACACCCCAAAAGAATGCCCATACCCAAAACTGCGGCGGTCCAGATATCCAAGGTCTTGGAAATGGTCATTCAGCGCAGCGGTAATGCCAGAGCAAGTCGCCCCTGGCTTAATCAAGCTAAGGCCGTGTTCATGGACCGCGAGGTTTGCTTGCCATGCTTTCCGGGTTGCCGCATCAGGCTCCCCAAGAAACATGGTTCTTTCCAGCGCGGTATAATAGCCAGAGATCATAGGAAAGGTGTTCAGCGACAACAAATCACCTGCTTGCAGTTTGCGGCAAGTCACGGGATTATGCGCGCCATCCGTATTCAAATCTGACTGAAACCAGACCCAGCTATCACGCATTTCACTATCAGGAAACCGATCAGCAATCGCCGCTTCCATCGCATCACGACCAGCCATGGCGATATCAATCTCACGCATTCCGACTTTGATGGCGGAATGAATGGCGTAGCCGCCAATATCTGCTACTTCGGCCCCTGCTTTGATTAAAGCAATCTCCTCATCAGATTTACGCATCCGATCAGCCATGGTATCCGGTGCGATATCCAGCCATTCAGCCCCAGATATCGCATTAGCAAATGAATCCCTGATCTGAAGCGTGGCATGGTCATATTCAATCCCAATGCGTTTGACACCCGGCAAAAGATGCCCAATGGCACGAAAATAATTTCCGCGTTGCCAATCAGTATAGGTAATGTTGTCATCCACCGAACGCCGCCAAGGTTGCCCAGCATCAATAGCAGCAGACACGGTGACACATTGGTCATGGGTGATCACCGCCGCATATGGGCGGCCAAAGGCACAGTAAAGAAATCCCGTGTAATAGGCAACATTATGCATTGAGGTCAGGATGATGGCCTCAATATTCTGTGTGGCCATGCGTTGTCTGATGGACCCTAAACGACGACGATATTCGTGATCTGAAAAAGGCAAAGCTGCCTTTGTTCCATTATGGAAGCGATAAAATTGTGGTCTTGTCATGATATGACTCCCTTGTTCAAAACCAGTTTTGACCCAGGAGTTTTCCGAAAAACCCAAACTCCCGAGATGACGATCCCGGCGTTCAGGATATAAAAATCATGTCAGAAATATGGTTTTGGCGGTTATGCCGCCGCGAATGACGCCATCATTCAAGTTTCATTTACTCGGCTAATCATGCCTTTGTAAAGTGCCTTTTTTCACCACATAAAAAAGGCCTGAATCCCCTTGATTATACGCGCCGAATTCCGGCTAACTGGCGAATACGCCAGAGCCGAAGCGCTAAGGCAAACATAAACATAATCGTCAGAATCAAAATGATGGTTGGCGCTGGGGCACTATTGATAAAAAAGCTAAGATAAACGCCGCCTGTCATAGCAGTGATTGAGATTAAGACAGAGACCCACAACATCGTAGAAAACCGCCGCACCATCAGAAAGGCAATAGCCCCTGGTGCAATCAGCAGTCCAATGGCTAAAATTAAGCCTGTGGCTGTCAGCGTTGCGACAATTGTTAAGGATAGGATGGTAAGCAACCCATAATGTATCAGTTGCACTGGCAGACCACTTGTCCGAGCTTGAGGCAGATCAAAGCTATGCAGCATCAGGTCTTTCCATTTTAGCAACACTACCAAACAGACCGCCACAGCGATCACTGCTGTTAGCATCAGCTCGTCTCTATCAACCCCTAACAAGTGACCAAAGAGAATATGATCAAGATGCAAATCGGATTCAATGGACGCATAAATCACTATCCCCAATCCAAACATTCCGGAAAACACAACCCCCATAACGGTATCTTGTTTCAAGCGGCTATGGTTGGTGATAAAGCCTGTTGCCATGGCACAGAACATTCCTGCCACAAATGCCCCAAGGATAAGAGGAAAGCCAAAGATATAAGCCAGCACAACCCCTGGCAGAATGGCATGGCTGACCGCATCACCCATCAAGGCCCAACCCTTTAGCACCAGAAAACAGGATAACAACGCCGTCGGCACAGCAACCAAGATTGCCATCACAAACGCCTTTTGCATAAATACAAATTGAAACGGCAATATCAGATCAGCCCAATTCATTAGCTTTCCCTACTTTGCTTTAATGTTCTATGTCCTTTTCGGCGGCTTGCTAATAATCCGTGTTTCGGAGCAATGATAAACACCACAAAAAAGATCAGCATCTGAAGTGTCACAATGACACCACCAGTCGCCCCATCAATAAAATAGCTAAGATAAGTTCCCAAAACGCTTGATACCACACCGATCAGCACCGATACCGAAACCAAACGAGGAAACCGATCACAGATCAGATAGGCCGTCGCCCCCGGAGTAATGACCATGGCAATCACCAAAAACGCCCCTACGGTTTGCATCGCCGCCACCACCGATGCCGACAGCAACATGAAAAAAAGGAGCTTTAAGCGTTCGGGTTTAAGCCCCATGCTTCGCGCATGGTTTTCATCAAAAAAGGTTACCATCAGGTCTTTCCACCGCGCCAGCAGAATAAGCATTGTGACCGCCGCGATGATAACCAGTTGCAACATATCATAAGGGGTAATCGATAGAATATTTCCAAACACGATCGTCTCAACGGATATTGCCATAGGCCAAAGAGACATCAAAAACAGCCCAAGCCCAAAGAATGCGGTAAAAATAATCCCAATCACAGCATCAATTTTTAGCCCGGAACGTTCTGAGAGAAACAGCATTGCACCTGCGGCAAGTCCGCCAGCAACGAACGCCCCTAGTGCAAATGGTAAGCCAATCATATAGGCCACCGCCACCCCAGGCACGACAGAATGCGAAAGCGCATCACCAATCAGCGACCATCCCTTAAGCATAAGATAAGCTGATAAAAACGCACAGATGGCCCCAACACATCCAGCTACCAGCATGGCGTTGACCATATATTCATAACCAAAAGGTTCAAGCCAAATCACGGATCATTGCCTTCTTTTGTTTTGGTCTCACCGCCATATTGCACCAATGGCCTTTCATCATCGGTCAGGATGGTAACGGCGCGGCTATCGCTATCTTCGTGCAGCGTATCACCACTTAAGGTAAAGTGCCGCAAGACGCCGCCAAAGGCTTGTTCCAGATTGGCATGGGTGAAAGTGTCCTCAGTCATGCCATGATGAAGCACCGTTCCTTTGATCAAAATAGTCCGGTCACAAAACTCCGGCACAGAACCTAGATTATGCGTCGATACCAAAATAATCCGGCCTTCGGCTTTGAGCGTCCGCAAAAGGCTGATAATCTGTTCTTCCGTTTTGACATCCACCCCGGTAAATGGTTCGTCCAGCAGGATCACTTTCCCGTTCTGGGCAAGGGCGCGCGCCAGAAATACCCGCTTACGCTGTCCCCCTGACAACTCCCCAATTTGGGCATGACGATGCTGGGTCATATCGACCCGGCGCAAAGCATCTTCTACGGCGGCGTAATCAGCATCTCTGGGGATGCGAAAAAACCCCATATGACCAAACCGCCCCATCATGACGACATCCTCAACCAGAACAGGGAAATTCCAGTCCACCTGTTCGGATTGTGGCACATAGGAAATCAGATTTTCTGCTAAGGCTTGTTTAACCGTTCTCCCTAGAATGTGAATTTGGCCTGATGCCAGACGGGTAAAACCCATAATTGCGCTGAACAGGGTTGATTTTCCTGCACCGTTTATTCCAACCAAACCGCACACCGTCCCCTGAGGCAGATGAAAACTCGCATCCCAAAGACCTGTATGACCATTGGGATAAGTGACCGTCACATCACGAACCTCAAGACCATCATTAGTGTTATTTGAAATTGGCATAGATATCGCTTCTCTTTGTTTGCTTATTAATCATTATCACCACGTTTTGAAAACGCATCATCCATACTATCGGCTATCCGTGTGACATTCACCGTCATCAGATCGAGATAACTTGGCACCGGACCATCCGCATGGCTAAGACTATCCACATAAAGCACGCCCCCATAAGTCGCGCCTGTTTCGCGTGCCACTTGCTGGGCAGGGGCCGTGTTAACTGTGCTTTCACAAAACACCACCGGGATCTGATGTTCACGCACCCCATCAATAACCGCACGCACCTGTTTTGGGGTGGATTGCTGATGGGCATTAATCGGCCAGAGATATAGTTCTTTCATGCCTAAATCTGCGGCGAGATAGCTAAATGCGCCTTCGCAAGTCACCAGCCAACGATAAGACGCAGGCAAAGCATCAATCCGTGCTTTTAGCGGTGCTACTTGTCTCGTTAATTGGCCTTTATAGGCCTCTGCGTTGTTCAGATAGTTTTCGCTGTTTTCAGGGTCAGCCTGACTTAACGCTGCAGCAATATTATCAATATAGATTTTAGCGTTCTCAAGTCCCATCCATGCATGAGGATTGGCCTTACCTTCATAACGACCAGTGCGAATGGGTAATGGCTTAATCCCTTGGCTCAACCGAAAAGAAGGCATACTCCCCAGATTTTCTAAAAACTGATCCATCCATTGTTCTAGATTAAGTCCGTTATATAACAACAGATCCGCATCTATGGCTTGAACCAAATCTTGCGGAGTGGGTTGATAACCATGAATTTCTGCTCCGACCCTGGTGATAGAAACAACCTCTGCATGCTTGCCAGCCACTTGGCGCGTCATATCAGCCAGAATTGTAAAACTAGTCACCACTTTGAGGTTAGGCGCAGTTTCCGCCTTTGCCGTACTAAGGCCTGCTGTGCTTAGAGCTAAGCTCATAATGATCAGCGCCAATCGGGACAAGAAGGCTGTTCTCAACATCAGACTTTGGGTCAAAAAAGAGGTCATAATGACATCATTCGTGTGATTTGCCGCTGGGATTTTTGAGGTAACATGCCCATATCATATTGATAAAGTTAGCATGATCTAACTTTTTTTTAAAGCTCATTTAAGCGTGAGTTTCTGAACACATTAGAAAAACATATGGCTCAATATGTCTTGGGTTAAACGGCTTAAGCTCTTTATCATGTCAGAATATTTCAGAGTTCATCAAAAAGGTGCTATCAAGGGCGCATCATGATGGCTTTTCTAAATGGCTTTGGCCTTGGACTTTCCTTAATTCTTGCTATTGGAGCGCAGAATAGTTTTGTTCTGCGCCAAGGCTTACGCCGACAGCATGTCACCTTAACTGTTCTGTTTTGTGGTTTTTCTGATGCGTTTTTGATCGCCATCGGCGTAAGCGGTGTTAACTTTGCGGCAAGCCAGATCATGGGAAAGTTCCAATTTATAATGGCATGGGCAGCGTCAGCATGGCTGTTTAGCTATGCCATGATGCATTTTTGGTCGGCATGGAAAGCTGATTATGATCTGTCGATTAATAGCAGTGGGTTCAACACCACATCATGGAAAGCGGTCGTGGCAACCCTATTCATGCTGACTTTTGTTAACCCCCATGTCTATCTAGATACGCTTATCCTCATCGGCAGTTTTTCTCTTGGCTATGATACGGTGGGGAAATGGCAATATGCCATAGGTGCGATTACCGCCAGTTTTGTATTTTTTAGCGCATTGGGTTATGCGTCTGGGTTTTATTCACGCCATATGACCAGTTCGCGTCACTGGCAAAGGTTGGACATTCTGATTGGTGGCATCATGATGATGCTGTCAATAAAGATGTTGCTGGCTTTTCCGCTTTAGCACATTACAGCTGATTTCAGATTAAAAGCCTAGGCGGTCGCGTAACATATACCATTTCATGCCTAGCACCAAAAGTGGCCAGCGCATCAGATCACCACCGGGGAAACGGTGTTTTTTAATCTTTTCCATGACATCAAACCCGCCGGATATCCCTGCTGCCGCCTCAGCTAGCATCCGCCCAGCCAATGTTGCCATAGCCACACCATGCCCCGAATAACCAGAGGCAGAAAACTTGTTATCCCCAAGCCTGATAAAACAAGGCATCCGATTAACCGTAATCGCAAGCGTTCCGCCCCAAGCATAATCAAGGCCAATGCCTTTTAATTGTGGATAAATCTCAAATAAGCGTTTTGAGACCAACTGGCGAATATCAGACGGAAACCGATAACTGACATTTTCCCCACCACCAAAAATCAACCTGTGATCATGGGAACGGCGAAAATAACTAAGAACAAAACGGCTATCCGCAACTGCGATATCTCGGCTTAACACTGGCGGAAATTCTTTTCCCAAAGGTTCTGTGGCGACAATAAAATTGTTAATTGGCATCACCATGCGTGACACTTGCCGATTCAATTTTCCTAAATATCCATTACATGCAAAGATCACCTGATTGGTGGTAATTTGGCCTTGATCAGTAGAAATAACAGGCTGTTTGCCGTCACTGACTTTTGTCACAACACTGTTTTCATAAACCACGACCCCTGCCGCCAGCGCCGCTCGGCCCAAGCCTAGGACGTAGGCCAAGGGATGAATATGCCCTGCCCCTTCATCAAGTGAGCCGCCCTGATAAACAGGCGATCCAACAAGATCAAAAAGTTGATCTTTGTTCAATGGCTTGATCTTATCATAACCATAATCCCTAGACAGCTTTTCAATGTAGCGGTGATCTTCTGCCACCTCTTTTTTGCGCCAACACGCATGAGCTATGCCTGGACGATAATGACAGGCGATATCATGATCTTTGATCAAGCCTGCAACCTCTGCCTTGGCATCTTCGGCTAAATCCCAAAGTTGCCTCGCCATCGCCAGACCATATTGCTTTTCCAGTTGATCTTGCTCAAGCCGTTGACCACTTCCGACTTGTCCCCCGTTTCGCCCTGAGGCCCCAAAGCCAATACGGTGCGCCTCAACCACGCGCACATCATAGCCACGTTTCGCTAAATGTAAGGCGGCGGTCAGCCCCGTAAATCCAGCACCAATAATCACAACATCGGCGGTTTCCGACCCTATGAGTTGTGGTTGTGCATCCAGATGGGTTGTGGTCGCCGCATACCAGCTATCTGGGTATTGCCCAGGGCTATCATTTTGAAAAAGAAGGTTCATACATTCATCAAGAGATGTTCGCGTTCCCAAGGGCTAATCACCTGTTGGTAGGCGGTGTACTCAATCCTCTTGACCTCAGAATAAATGCGGCAAAAATCAGGATGCAAGACTTCATGTATGGCACTTGCTTCATCAAAAAGATCAAGCGCATCACTCAAATTCTTGGGCAATTCCTCATCAAGGGCATAAGCATCCGTGGTGAAGGCATCACGAGGCTGACGCTTTTCGATCAAGCCCAGATACCCGCACGCTAACGATGCTGCGATCCCCAAATAAGGATTAACGTCCATTCCCGGTAAACGGTTTTCAACGCGCCTGGCTTCGGGTTGAGAAACCGGCACACGGAAACCCGTAGTGCGATTATCACGCCCCCATTCCAGATTTATTGGCGCGGCAAAATCACGAATATAGCGACGATAACTGTTCACATAAGGAGCAAGAATTGCCACCACTTCGGGCATATGGTTTTGCAGACCAGCAATGAAATGCATAAAAGAATCGCTATCATTGCCGTCTTTACCAAGAAAGATGTTTTTGCCTGTTTTAAGATCAACGACTGAATGGTGCAGATGCATGGCACTGCCCGGTTCATCCTGAATAGGCTTTGCCATGAAAGTCGCAAAACAATTCTGGCGCATTGCGGCTTCTCTGATCAGGCGTTTAAAATAAAAAATCTCATCCGCCAAGCGAATAGGATCGCCATGACGCAGATTTAATTCAACCTGCCCTGATCCACCTTCTTGAAGAATACCTTCGATATCCAGCCCTTGGCTCTCAGCAAAATCATAAATATCATCAATAACCGGGCCATATTCATCTACGGCAGACATGGAATAAGCTTGCCGTGCAGCAACCCGGCGACCTGACCGGCCCATTGGCGGTTCAATTGGCATATTCGGATCAATATTCGGAGCGACCAGAAAAAATTCCATTTCCGGAGCAACAATCGGTGACAACCCTATATTTTCATATAGCGCCACCACACGCTTAAGGACATTCCGCGGAGCCACAGGATAGGGATTGCCTTGCTGATCAAACACATCATGAATGATCTGCAGGGTCACATCTGCCGTCCATGGCGCCGCACTGGTCGTGCTAAAATCTGGTTTTAGCACCATATCGGGCTCAATAGAGGTTAGCAGGGAATCATCCAGCCATTCACCGGTGATCGTCTGAGAAAAAATAGAAGTCGGCAAATAAAAGAAATCTTGTTTCTTAAACTTAGACGCTGGCATAGCCTTGCCGCGAGCGATGCCTGAAAGATCGGCGAGGATGCATTCTACCTCATCTAATCGCCGATTGCTGATAAATTCCTGCGCATGGTCAGGGATCAGCTTAGTCCATTCCACCATGGAATATCCTGTCAATTGTTGCAGATGGCACCTTTATGTCGTATGGGTGTTTGATTGTCAATTTTATGATGACATCATATAGCCCTTTGTTATTTGTTATCGTATTCTAAAAATCATCATCCGGCGCGAAGCTTGCGGCAAAATCTGAAAAATATTGAGGACAACTTGCCATGACATCACCTCCACTCACCGCATCGTCATCTGTTATCATTGTAGGGGCTAGTCATGCTGGTGTTGCTTGTGCAGAACGCCTTCGTAAGTTGGGGTTTGAAGGAAAGATCACGCTGATTGATAGGCTTTCTGGGATCCCACTAGAGCGCCCACCTTTGTCAAAGAAATTTCTATTAGCTGAGGCTTCAGTGACGGATGAGAGTTTCTCTCTCCGAGCAGAGCCGTGGTATGATGATAATCAGATTACGCTAAAACATGGCTTTGAAGTCAAAGTCATTACCCCATCTACTAAAATGATCACCTTAGATGATGGTGAACACATGCAATGGGATGTTTTGGTGCTGGCGACAGGTGCCACCCCTCGCGCCCTTTCTGTTTCTAATGGAAGCTCTGAGCGACTGATGGTTTTACGGCATCCAGAAGATGCCCGAACATTACGCCATCAATTGCACAAATCACAAGATGTGATGATTATTGGTGGTGGATATATTGGGCTTGAGGTTGCCGCTAGCGCTCGTAAACTGGGGAAATCCGTTACTGTGGTTGAAGCCGCAGATCGTCTGCTGGCAAGAGTGGCAAGTGAAGCGGCATCATCATTTTTTCATCATCTTCATCAAAGCCATGGGGTTGCCATTCATACGGGTGCGCAGGTCAAAAGCCTAACCGACGAAGGTCAAGGGATGACCATTAGTCTAGGTGACGGACGGGTGATGACCGCGGATCTAGTGGTTGCCGGCATTGGTGTCATTCCCGAAACACAGCTTGCGGATGCCATAGGGATAACCACTGGCAATGGCATTTTAACCAGCAATAACTATCAATCCAGCCACCCAGATATCTATGCTATTGGCGATGTTGCCCTGCCAGATCATGGATACACCCATGGTCAGATAAGGCTGGAATCCGTTCATCACGCCCAGATGAGTGCCGAAATTGCCGCCGCCACAATGATGGCAAAAACCCCATCCGATTATGTTGCAGAACATGAGGTGCCTTGGTTCTGGTCAGAACAATATGATCTGCGCCTGCAATCCGCAGGGTTAGTGCCAGCACAGCATCATACCATCCGCCGCGAAGGTCGCCGCGAAGGACAGGTATCATTCTGGTCATTTTCTGATCATAAACTCGAAGCCATCGAAGCTTTAGGGGATGCACAAGCCTATATGGTGGGGCGCAGTCTTCTTGCCGCGGGCGGTACGATCAGCCGTGATATCATTGCTGATCCAGAAACAGACCTGAAAGCATTGCTGAAAGCTTAAGGCCTGCAAGACATTAAAGGGTTGCCATTTCCACCAATTCAACACCAGCATCCTGCATAGCCGCGGTCATGCTTGTTAACGTGCCGCCTAAATCAATGGCGCGTGAAGCATCCATCACCACCTGACAGGTAAAGCCACATTTCCGAGCGTCTAGCGCAGAAAAAGCAACGCAAAAATCTGTTGCTAGGCCAGCCATAACAACATGATCAAATCCTCGTTCTTTGAGATAGCCTGCAAGCCCCGTAGTGGTGACATGGTCGTTTTCAAAAAAAGCCGAATAGGAATCAATCTGGCGACGATAGCCTTTGCGGATAATCAGTTCTGCGCGATCAATGTTCAGGTCTTTGTGAAACGCCGCCCCGTGGCTTCCTTGAATGCAATGGTCAGGCCATAGCGTTTGATCACCATAAGGCATCGGAATCATCGTAAAAGGATCGTGACCTTGATGCTGGCTGGCAAAGCTGGAATGGCCTTGCGGATGCCAATCTTGGGTAAGAATCACATGATCATAACGCTCAATTAAGGTGTTAATAGGGGCAACGACCGCATCCCCATCAGCTACCGCGAGCGCACCGCCTGGGCAAAAATCATTCTGAACATCAATTGCAAGAAATGCTGTCGCCATTATTTCCTCCCTACAAAGACATGCTAAGTCCATTTATGATGATCTTAGCGTGCTTTGGGAAATTGGCAAAACCCTTTGCATGAAATCAGGCCCATAAAGTAAAGGTATTAAATATAATTAAAGAAAACAGTAACTTTTTATCAATTAAATTTTAATATATTGTGATAATTATGTTGACGATTTCTTATCTGATCTATGTATTAGATAATCTGGCTAGTTTAATATTTACTAGCTTAAATAATAATATTTAATAAACCCATTTAATGAGGAGCAATATTATGAACCGTCGCGATCTAATTATTGGTGGTGCAGTGGGCGTTGCTGCTGGCGTTGCTGGGACAACTCTGCTCAACCAGTCCAACAAAAAATCAGAGCTAGCCGCGCCTAGCGTTAACAAGGAGCGGATTGAAGTCGCCATGGTTTCCACATGGCCAAAAGATTTCCCAGGCCTTGGTACAGGCGCACAGCGTTTCGCCCAATCTGTAACGGATACAACTGATGGCCGTATTCAAGTCACCTACTACGCCGCTGGTGAACGGGTTGGTGCCTTTGATTCTTTTGATGAAGTGGCATCAGGTAACGCCCAAATGTATCACGGTGCAGATTACTACTGGAAAGGCAAGCATCCAGGCTGGGCATATTTTACCGCTGTTCCCTTCGGCCTTACCTACACCGAAATTGACGCTTGGATGAAGTGGATGGGCGGCCAAGAACTTCATGATGAACTGGCTGGCTCTTTCGGATTGAAATGTATCCCTTGTGGCAACACTGGTGTTCAGTGGGGCGGTTGGTTTAACAAAGAAATCAACTCTGCTGATGACATCAAAGGCCTTAAAATGCGTATTCCGGGTCTTGGTGGTGATGTTATGGCAAAGCTTGGGGCTTCGCCGGTATCTCTGCCTGGTGGTCAGATTTATGAAAACCTTGTTTCTGGCGCGATTGATGCCACCGAATGGGTGGGACCATGGAATGACGAAGCCATGAAATTCTATGAAGCCGCAAAATACTATTACTATCCCGGCATGCATGAACCTGGCTCACAGCTTTCCATCGGCATGAACGCTTCATTTTGGTCTGGCTTGAGCGAGTCTGACCAAATGATGATCAAGCATTTAGCTTATTCAGAGAATGCTAATATGATGGCTGAATACAACGCGAAAAACGGGGCGGCGCTTGTGCGTCTGCAACAAGAGCAAGGCGTTGAAGTCAAAGCATTCAACGATGAGGTTTATGCCGCTTTTGGTCGTGGTGCAAATGAAGTCTTTGCCGAGGTGGTGGAGCATTCTGATCTGGCGCGCCGGATTCATGAATCCTTCCTTAACGCCAGAACGACTGTTGGTGATTATCTCATGCTGAATGATGTGGATTACATCAATAAGCGGAATAAGGTGCTTGGCGCCTAACTTTCTTTCTAGGGCGGCAGGGCTAAACCAGCCGCCCTTTTTTCTACTTATAAACGGCAACAAACACATCAAAGCGATATGATCACCTTGTCTCTCTCACAAACGGTTATTCGAAACCTGATTTTTGCGAATGTCGGTTTTGCGCTGATTTATGTGTTAAACAATTTTCTGACTTATAGTTTGGGCTGGCCTGGGGCAGATATGTTCTTTTTGTCATTTGGCGCCTCTTCTCCTTCCTCGCTTTCTGGGACGGATACTTTTTACGGAGCAATCCAATTTTTATTTTATGTCGCCTGTCTTCTTGGGGTGATTTTTTGGAACAAAAGAAACACGCTTGCTGATGATGCAAAGAGTCTTGACGGCATCACAAGCTATCTGATCTGCGCATCATTCTGGACGGTTCTTCTGATTGGTATCGTTGATATGGCCATATCTTTCATGCGTGTTCAGGATATTCACACAACTTTGTTTTCCGACAGCTTTGCCAACACCCTCAATCAGCCAGCTTCCCGTGGCGTAATTGTTCATATCCCTATCATTATTCTGGCGTTTCTGCTCGCATTTTGGAAACGCAATGTGTCGGTTATTTGGCTGGCTCTGATGGTTGTTTTAGCAGAGTTTTTAATTGTTATCGCGCGCTTCATTTTTTCTTATGAACAAACCTTTATGGGGGATTTGGTGCGCTTTTGGTATGCAGCCCTGTTTCTTTTGGCTAGTGCCCAGACGCTTGTCGAAGAGGGGCATGTCAGGGTCGATGTGCTTTATGCGGGTTTGGCCGAAAAAACAAAGGCCAAAATTAATATGCTAGGAAGTTTGTTTTTAGGCATTCCCTTATGTTGGGTCATCATGTGGCGCGGCTTATCTGGTAAATCTAGCTTGATCAACAGCCCTATGCTCAATTTCGAAACCTCGATGAGTGGTTATGGCATGTATGTTAAATATCTCATGGCGGCGTTTCTGTTGATGTTCGCCTTGACCATGCTGATCCAGTTTTCCAGTTATGCGCTGTCCTCTTTTGATCGCCTAAGCAAAGATGATGATAGCGTTAATGATAAGAAGATGGAGACAGCCTGATGGAACTTTTATTTCTGGCTATCCTTTTTCTGACCATGATGCTTGCCCTTGGTTCTGGTTTCCCGGTGGCCTTTGCCTTACCAGGATCAGCGATTATCACCATTGTTTTGGCTGGTATCATTGGCACATTGATTGATGGCGACAGTGGCGCCTATTTTGTTCGTGATGGGCCAGTGGAATGGCTAACCGCAGGGGTTACGAATTTCCGCGGCATTTACTGGGAGGTAGAACGCGACACTCTTATCGCGATCCCATTATTTATTTTCATGGGTATTATGCTTCAGCGCTCAAAGGTGGCTGAAGATTTGCTGGTTACCATGGCGCAATTGTTTGGGCCAGTTCCCGGGGGTCTTGGGATATCTGTGGTGTTTGTTGGCGCGCTTCTTGCCGCGACCACAGGCATTGTTGGTGCAACCGTGGTGGCAATGGGATTGATATCTTTGCCAGCAATGTTGCGGAACAATTATTCAAAGCCCCTAGCAACTGGGACAATCTGTGCCTCAGGCACATTAGGTCAGATCATTCCGCCATCAATTGTTTTGATCATTCTGGCGGATCAGCTTTCTAACGCCGTGGATCAGGCTTCATCCCAGCGCAAGGATCTCTATAAGGCTGCAACGGGTGAGTTCAGCATGCCTTCGCATCTGGAAATTGTTTCCACCAGCGCAGGCGATATGTTCCTTGGTGCATTTTTACCTGGGCTTTTGCTGGTCGCGCTTTACATGATTTATATTTTTGTCTCGGCTATTCTTCGCCCCGGGACAGCGCCTGCAGTTCCAATGGAAGGCCGCATTCTCACCAAACAGTTTATCCTTAAGGTGTTTCTGGCACTAATTCCCCCACTTCTCATGATCTTTGCTGTTCTAGGTTCAATCCTGATGGGTGTTGCAACCGTCAATCAAGCTGGTGCTATTGGTGCGATTGGTGCGGCGATGATGGCTAGTTACCGTTTGGTGGAGGGCAAAAAGAACGCCTTTTATCCCGTCATTTTAATGGGGCTGTCACTGTTAGTACTGGTGATCCTGATCAATTCTGGCTTTAACCTCAAGATTTTGACCATTACCTCGGCGATGGATTATTTCGGCCTAGTGCTGGCGTTGATTGGTGTTGCGGGTCTCATGATATCTATTGTCTGGGCATTAATCCGGTGCTACCGCGTGGAAAGTACCCTGCATCACGTTATGCTGGAAACCGCCAAGACAACATCCATGGTGTTTATTATCCTGCTTGGTGCGGCGATGCTAACAGCTGCTTTCCGTGCCTTTGGTGGTGAGGAAATCGTTAAACACGGACTGGGCAGTCTGCCAGGCGGTTTCTGGACACAATTTATCGTTGTCATGCTGGTGATTTTCTTACTAGGCTTCTTCCTTGATTTCATTGAAATTGCGGTTGTGGTCGTTCCTATTATCGCCCCTATTCTGTTGGCTGATCCATCAGCTAATGTGACTGCAGTCTGGTTAGGTGTGATGATCGGGCTGAATATTCAAACCTCATTCCTGACACCGCCATTTGGCTTTGCGCTGTTTTATTTACGCGGCGTGGCTAGTGCCGCGGTCAAAACGATTGATATCTATAAAGGTGTGGTGCCATTCATTTTGTTACAGCTGTTTGGTCTTGCCGTTGTCGGTTATTACCCGCAGCTGGTAAATTACTTGCCAACACGCAGTTATCTGACTGGTGAAACCTCACCACCACCACGTAATCCTCGGCTTCAGGCCTGCTTGAATCAACATCTCTTTGCTGAATATCTAGTCACTGCAAGTACCATTCGGGCAGATGCTGCGGCTATTGGGGCCATGGATATGAGCAAGCTTACAGAACAAGATCGTACAAAGCTGACCAAGGCGCTTTCTGATATTCCTATGGCGTTAGACCAGGTCAATATCATCACCGCGCTTGAGGGTGATCTTGCTGTTATGGCGGCTGAATACAAACCCTTTCATACCGAAACCCGAAAGATTGAGCGCAATATTCGCCGACTTGAAGACCAGGTTGATGAGCTTAAAGATGAATTGCGGCAGTATCGCAACACTTCTACTGGGGCGAAGATGCAACGTGAAATTGATGAATTGAGGGCAGAGATAAAAACCCTTAAAGCCTCGATACCAGCTGAATGGCCAGCCCGGTCCAAGGCCTATCAGCAACTTGAACGTGACCTAACCAAGGCAGAGCGACTTTATCACCAGACATCTGAACGCGCTTATGCTGATATTGTCAGCATCATTGAAAAGGCGCGTGCAGTTGACCCGGCGCTAGCCAATCAACTGGTCCTGTTTGAAGAAAACACTCGGCATTCCATCGGTATCATGGCGCAGGATAGATTGCCCGTGGATATCGCACGGCAGATTTCTGGTTGCCTTGCCGTGCATCGGGATTTGTCGTTGTCCTTCTGATTGTTAGGATCATATTTTCGCTTGCTTGCATGCTAAAAATGAGGATAGCCTCAATCTGATTATGTGTATTGAGGTAAGTGATGTCTATTCAACACGTTCGCGATAACAGAAAGATTGACCCATCCCAAGGCGAAAGGCGGCCAGATGGATCAC
>Ga0255771_1001388_pt1 | contig 26182 bp, 24 predicted proteins | sample 011ome_19_FD_179969 | JGI IMG/M metagenome (GOLD analysis project Ga0255771, IMG submission 179969) | Coastal salt marsh microbial communities from the Groves Creek Marsh, Skidaway Island, Georgia - 011510BT metaG (version 2) | ecosystem: Environmental > Aquatic > Marine > Intertidal zone > Salt...
CCCGACACGCTACCCTCCCCCCCCCTATTTGAGAATGCGGAGTGGCGGAGGGGGTTTTCGGCAGGGCCCGCAAAGCGGCTTTGCTTGGCGCTAGGCAAACCGGGGTGCTTATAGGGTAGTCACATTCGGGCCGGGCGAAAGGCCGCCAAGCAGCCCGGAAAGGCAAAAGAGGCGGGGCAGGTCCGAAAACCCGCCCCGCCCCCGCCCCTCCTTCTACTTCACCGGCCGCTGCTTCGGCGAAAGGAAATCCCCCGGATTCAGCCCCGCCGCGATCAGCGCCGCCGCCTTGGCGTCCCATTCTTTCTGTCTCTCCTCCAACGGCTTCTGCTCACGCTGTTTCTTCATGGACATGGCCTCAAGCCACGCCTCGGTGTTCTCCGGCTTCCATGCCTCCCCGCTTTCCGGAAAGACAACCAGCTCACAATTCGCCAGCTTTTCCGCCGTCACGCCATAGGCATGCAGCATTTGACTCACATACCCGCCCGACTTTTTGTTATCCTCGCTGCTGGCCTTCACAGCCAAGTCAAAGACTTGACTCGCCAGTTCGATAAAGGACTCCCGGTCAATCGTATAATTGAAGAACTGACCGCTGTCTTTCTGCCCTCTGACTCCGCCCGACGTTGCCTTAATGTTCAGTTTCATATTCGTTTTATTGGTTTAGCTTTGTTTCTGCCGGTGGGACATTCGCGCCCCGCCTTCACTATACACACCGAGGATACCTTTGCCCTAGGGGGTTGGGAGGTTCATATTATATCCCCCACGCACGCGCGGAAAATAAACCACTCAATTTCCCCAGAAAATCAGTAAACCCGAAAACCCGCGAGGCATTTTCGCCCTAGCGCCTCTGGAACTTTAAGCAAGAACTTGCTCCCGCCCGGCTTCCGTGCTATGATTCTCGATGAAAACCACTCCCACGCGCGCGAAGGCCACCCTCCTGCCCGCCCCGCCCACCATCTTCTTCGTCCGCGACTCCTCGAAGAAATGATCGGGAGTCCCCACTTACCGACACTCGTTTCACCTTAACCTGGAAACCCAAATGCTCCTCAACATCCGCACATTGGACAGCGCGCCAGCGCTTCAGGAGAACTTCTCCCAAAAGGAGAGCCTTAACCAAGGCCTGGATCAAGACATCCTCCCACCGAAGTCCACCTCCCCTCGCTCCACCTACACGAATCCACGCGAACCTTCCGTTGAAATCCAACACGAGAAGGCCTGGCACCGCACCGCAGCTTACATGCTAGCTTCTGGAGCCAAGATCTCCACCGTGGCTTTCGAAACTGGCTACTCCGTCCAACAGATCGGCCTCCTCAATCGCCAGCCGTGGTTCCAGCAGCTCGTCACCACCATCATCCACAACGAGTTCAACGACGACATCTCCAAGATGCTCAAAGGTGCTGCCACTGAGGCCATCATGACCATCCGGGACCTGGCAACAAATGGCGTCAATGAAACCACCAAGCTGAAGGCCTCCCAGGATCTCCTCGACCGTTACCGTGGCAAGGCCACCAACTTCGTCCATCACACGAATGGCGCCCTTTCCGAGAAACCGGAAGAGGAACTCAAGCGTCTGGAAGAAGAACTTCTCACAAACGGTTAGTCAACCCAGGGCGCCAGCCCTTCCTCAGTCCGCGCGCCAGCGCTTCAGCAAACACCAAAACCTGGGCGCTAGCCCTCTCACCCAAATAACAATATGTCCCTCGATTATCAAGTCTCACAAAAGATCGTCACCCCACAGCTTGCCGGTTTGACCGACAACACCTCCCGCTCGAACCTCCTCCCGGAGACCAACGGCCTCGGTTACACCACCGGCTCTGGGGGCGCCGTGACCCAAGAAACCTCCGTTACCACCACCGTCGAACTGAACAAACTCTGCGGACAGATCACCACCTTCGCCCTCACTCTCGCCGCCGGCGTGGACACCACCTTCCAGCTCACCAACTCCTTCATCGCCGCTGGTGACGTTGTGGTCGTCAGCACCAAGAGCTACGGTGGCACCGCAGACGGCATCCCAATCGCCTCGGTCCAAGCCACCGCCGCTGGTTCCTGCAAAATCAACATTCGCAACACTGGCGCAACCACCCTCGACGCCCTCGCTGTCATCAACTTCGCGGTCATCAAAGCCGTCGCCGCTTAACTCTCAACCTAGCTCGGTCGGGCAAGTAACCTGACCGAGCTTCTTTCTTAATAACATGGAACGAGAACATTCAACAGTTGGTGGGATTTGCGTCAGCGATACGAATGCGGTTGCCAGTGGGGATTATTATGGCATCCAGGTTTTGTCGGATGCGGTGATTGCAAGTATTACGTTTAAGTCCGATTACACTTTGACAAATTTGACCGGCCAAACCCTTCCTGCGGGACTTTATCGCCCGATGCGGTTCACAACATTGACGCTGACTTCTGGAGTTGTGGTTTGTGAGCGAGCTTCTTAAAGAAAGATAAAATGAGACTCGCCCTTTCCACCTCACTTTCCAGCTTCACGAAGTATGGCGTGCCGTTTGTGGGACCGCTGGATGCTTATGCAACGGGGCTGGGTGGGGCGTATTCGGTAGCGCGGCGGGTGCTGTCGAGCTACATGGGGGCGCTGATCCGGGTGCGACGAGATTCGGACGGGACTGAGGCGGACATTGGCTTCGATGCGGATGGGTTGCTGGACGTTAACGCGCTGCTGACTTTCTCCGGCCTGGGTTCGGCCTATATAGTTACGATTTATGACCAATCCGGTCTTGGAAGGCATGTGACTTGCTCTTCATTGAGCAACCAACTCCGTATTGTGAATTCGGTGGTGCTTGAGGTTGTGGGTTCAAACGGGCGGCCCAATGGCTATGCGGTGAATGGCGGCGAAGGACCCTATGTGAGCGCGGCCTTCACGGCCAATACGAGCACGACGCTTTCGGCGGTGAGTTCGTTCTTTATGAGCAGCGCGCAGGTTGTGATTCCACGGTATTTGTCGCTGACGAAGGACTCGGCGCTGGATTACTATGGCGGTGATAACATTGGCGTCTTTGTTCGGCAGGATTTCAATGCACGTCTGGCGACTGTTTATAACTTTGCTTACCCATTTTCCATCGATACCGCTCTTGGTAACACACGATCTGCCTACTTCCGTGCGACCGGCTCGCAGATGGAGCTGAATATTGGTGGCACGAGCGCAACGTCTGCATTTTCCACCACGCTGGGATTCAATCGCGTGGTACTGAGTGGCCCGGGTAGCGGCTCCCCACAAAGTGAAGCAGGCGACCGCCATATGGAGCATGTGATCTGGCAAACCGACATCGGTGCAACCGCAGCGGCTGCCATCCGTGCAGAACAGGAGGCTTTCTACGCATGAAGCTTTTCACCCCTGCTGCTGACGCCACCGCCATGAGCATGGCGCTGTATGAACTTCACCGTCCGGCTGCGGTGCGGGACACCCGCGATGGAACAACGTCGCTGTATGGCGTCAGGGAGGCGCTGGATAAATCACTGTGGCTGGAGGTGGACACGGAGCTGTCCATTCGGATTCACCCGCAAGCGTCGTTGGCCACAGTGGCGGCACTCTTGCAGCCTTACGTGAACGACGGGCGGTTGCCAGCGGGGACACTGGAGGGATTGTCCGCCTATGTGGAAGCCAACCGGGGGCTGAGGATCGTGGTGTATGAGGCATTTCCGGCATTGTTCAAACTGGCGGACACGGATAACCCGACTGGACTTGGCAGGACTTTTGAACAGATGATCCAAGAGAAACGCTTGCCAAATCCAACTCTCCCTTAACCCATGCTTCCACAAGACTTCTTCTCCACCATCGCACAGTTCCGCTTCTGTCGCGTTTCCGAGATGGCACCTTCAACCTCTATGCCACACACTTACCTAGCGGAGGCAATAACCACCATCACCTTGGTCATCCAGTCTGCCATCACCGCCTTCATGCTGGCCTACGCTCCAGCTTCCCGCCTAGAGCTCCTAGAATGGACTCTTCTCCCAATGCTTGGAGCCACCATTGCCGCCGGCGGTGCCTTCTGCCTCAACACCCAGCAAGAAGTCCGCCGCATCGTCATTGGACGCTGTGCATTCGCCCTTATGATGGGTGTCGTCGGTCCCCGCTTGATGTCCATGCTGCATCCGTGGATCACTGAAGCCCTCGCAGACCCACTCCTCAAGGTAGGCGCCGGCTTCCTCCATGGCTTCATCGCTTATATTCTCTCCTGGCCCCTCGTCAAATCCTCCTACAACCGCGCAGCCCCCATTGCAGAGCAGCTCATTCAAGTTGGTGAAGCCCGCCTCATTCAGCAAATCTCTAAACAAGTGGCTTCCGACGCTGCTGTTGTCGCCGCCCAGGAACTCGCCGCACACCCAAACAGCTCCCCTTCTCAAGTCATAGCTAACAACGTGTCAGACAACAAACCATAATGAAAACCATCCTCCTCTCCCTCCCTCTCCTCCTCCTTTCCTGTTCCACTCCCGAGCAGAACGCCCGCCTTTCCTCCATCGTCAATCTCGCCCTCACAGTTGCCGAGCGCCGTGGAGCCATCACGCCTGCCGATGCTCAAGACGTCCGCTCAGCCGAAACCATCATCTTAACACCAGCCGCCATCGAAACCACCTCCGGCAAATGAGCGCATTCACCGAACGCCTTGTCCTCACCGCCCTCGCCGAAGTCGGTGTGAAGGAAACTGGCACCACAAACCGAGGCCCTCGCGTTGACGAATACCAGCGTGCAACTTGGCTCGACGAGAAAGACTGGGGCCCTTGGTGCGCAGCTTTTGTCTGCTGGGTTGTTCGCGCTTCGATGAACATCGAGAAAATCCGCGAGACCCCCACCTTCCACCGTCCACAAACCGCAGGTGCCTGGGACTTCGAACGTTGGTCCCTCGCCCAAGACAACACCACCCAGACCGCCAAGCCCGCAGGGCGTTCCATCCAACGCGGCGACCTTGTCATCTTCACCTTCTCTCACATCGGCATCGCCACCAGTGGAGTTGACACCGATGGAAACTTCCACACAGTCGAAGGCAACTCCAACTCCCACGGCTCCCGCACTGGCGGAATGGTCTGCACCAACACTCGCAACGTCAAGCTCGTCCGTTCCCGTATCCGCTTCACCATCTGAGGTCGGTAAATCCAAACTCCCGATATGTCCAAACGCTTCCAGACCCTAGGCACTGCTGATCTTGAACAGCGGATCTTCCGCGTGGAAGTTTTGGATAATCTTCTGAAGCCGTCGAATTTTCCCGCTTTCTTGACAACCTATGCCAACTGGACCTTCGATGCGAAGGAGCGCGTTGAAGATGGGTTCAACAACTACGTTTACATCGGCCCTGATGAAGCTCCCGCCGGCTCCAGTGCTTTCCTCTTTGGACCTCCGAGTGCCGGAACTGCGAGGACAAAATACGACGTTATCGAATCCTACCCCTGGGTTCCTGTTTTAACCTCCCTCAGCACGACTGCCAAGCTCCACGTGGATGGCTACATCGCAGATTATTTCTGGTCCTACACCCTTAAGACCTACCGAGGCCCGACGAAGATCAAGACCACTGAGACCTGGTCCTCCCAACGACACACCATCTCTGTCCCAGCCACAATCCTCCAAGGCCAGCCATTCGGGGTTCAATATTACCAGAATTCCTTCAGTCTTCCCGAGACGCTCCACAGCGCCTACGGACCCTGGACGCTCGCCACCAAGTACACCGTCAACCATCCATCCTGGGGGGATGTCTCTGTTTCTTTTTCCCTTGACGCCACTTCTCTGACTGATTGGCCCGCCACCCACATCATTTCCGACCGCCAAGAACAGGCCCAGGGCGGGTGGATTCGCCGGACGGTGGAAGCTTACAAACCTGGAACATGAAGCAGTTCACCATCTACGAGAATCCAAGTGAAAAACCGCAGAACTGGAGTAGCTTCCACAATGCGGATCTTCCGAAACTCTATGAAACCGAGTTTCAAGGTTCTCCGAGCCTCGAAGCCACCAGCAATTCAGCTGCTCAGACAGAAACCCCTGCTATTGATTTCAAAGGCTGCTGGTATCCCACAGCCATCGATTCCACTCATGTCAAGCTCACCGGAGGCTCTTTCACCTGCGGCTCAATCTTCACGCCGAGTGTCAGTAGCATCTCTGTCAGCTCCAGCGCACTAAACTACATCTACCTCCGAGCCACACTTAGCCCCACAACTGTTGACGGCTACGTCGATGGAGGCTCAGCCACTGCCTGCATCGTCATGAGTGGAACCTCCATCCCAACCAGCGACAACACTTATGGCTATATCCTCCTTTGCACTTGGCAGGCTGGTGTGCTTGTTGACAGGTATGAATACTTCAGCCTGAAAGCCAGGCTTAACAATTCCGGCACAGGCAACGTCTCCTTCGAACACGGCATGGCATGAGTTACTTCCCCCCAGTTCCAGTCACAGACTTTATGAGCGGCCAAACCGCCCGCCTTGTTCTTGACTACCCACTCGATGGCGCCTTTGCTTATCTCTACTCAACCCCACGAGAACATGGCATCACTCACGACGCCATCGACCTCGTAGCTGAGGGCATTGCAATCAACGGACCACGCACATTCACACTCGATCTCGTCGGACCGAAGATCCCGTGCCTCGTCTCATTCACAGTTCAAGACTACACCTCCGGTTCTCCAGTCAACACCACCACTGACTACACCTTTGGTCCTTCGCTCACCTCTCAAAGCATCACCCTCGCTGACAGTAACTTCACTGGCATTGCAATCACCATCATCCGCCGCCACTAACCCCATTTCCCTATGGACATCCAACCACCCATCGACCCAGAAGTCCAAGAGCGCCTCGCAAAGCTCCGCCGCCTCAAAACTCTCCGCACTGACTTCGGCATTTACGCCTACCGCCCACATGACAAACAAGCCAAATTCCACGCTGCTGCTTCCCACAAGCGCCGCTACCTCCGCACTGGAAACCGCTTCGGCAAGAGCACCTGCGGAGCTGCTGAGGACGTCGCCTTTGCCCTCGGTGCCCGTCTCTGGCTTCCTGAATCCAGCCCGGTCCGTAAACTCGGCATACCGAGTCGCGCAACGAAGGGAGTGATTCTTGTTGCTGACTGGGATAAGGCCCGGGAAATCTTCACGAGTCCGGAGACAGGTAAACTTATGAAGTTGATTCCGAAGGATCGGATTATTGATACCCAAAAGAATCAGGCTGGGGAAGTTTCTGTCATTTTGGTGAAGAATATCTTTGGCACGGTCTCGACGATTGAACTTGACACCATTCGCTCTTACATGGCGAATCCGATGGGGCAAGAGTCCAGCCAGTGGGATTGGATCCACGTGGATGAGCCGATTCCGAAGAAGATGTGGGAGGCGAATGCTCGTGGACTTTCGGACACCAATGGAAGTGCCTGGTTCACCTGCACTCCGATTTCTGAACAGTGGATCAATGAGGAGTTTCTTCCTGTGAAGCTGATGAAATCCAGTTTTGATGAAGGCTGGACGAGGACGGATGATACTAATTTCTGGATCATGACTGGGTCCAGCTATGATAACACGAATATTCCCAAGGAAGGCCTGGACATCTATGCGAGAAGTTTGGACGAGGCCACGAGGGCAAGTCGAATTTATGGGCTTCCAAAGTCCTCTCAGGGCCTTGTCTATGGTGAGTTTGACCAAGACACACACGTCTATTCCGAGCTTCCCAAAGGGTGGAAGGATTTCGATGAACCACCTGACAATTACACCATTCGGGTGTTCATTGACACCCATCCACGCACTCCACACGCTGCTCACTTTTGGGCCACCAGTCCCACCGGCGAGGCCTTCTGCTATCAGGAGATCTGGTCAACTTGCGGTGGGTTGATTTCCGGTCTTTGTGAGGTTATCATTGAACTTCTGAAGGGTCGGGTTCCACATGAGATCCTCATTGAGCCTGCGGCTTTCATTCCCAACCCCACCGATGGAAGGTGTTTCGCGGATGTGTTCACGGAGTTTGGCCTGGATGTTGAACCCGCCCCGAAGGAGCTTGCCACCGGGATCAAGAAGGCCAAGCAAGCCCTCAACCAACCGAATTTCCTTCACTTCAATTCCTGTTGCACTCGGACTTTGAAGGAATTCTACTCCTACGTGTGGGATAAAGAAAAGGAAAAACCAGTTGACAAAGACGACCACATGATGGAATGTTTCTACCGGGCCTGCGTGGTGGGTCTTGAATGGAAAGATCCCACAACGGCCACCTACGACCAGCGGGATTTGAGATTCAACAGGGAACGCCTTGACTTGAGCCCATTCTCTGAAGGTTCCTTGAAACCAATCGCAGCTTAATATTATGGATCAGAACGCACAAATCCTCGCCCAGCTTGCTTCCACTCCAGGATTGCAGCAGCACTTGCAGCAAATGTTTGCGAACAGCGCTGGCCTGGGTGTGATCAATCGAGATAACAGGGCGCAGCCCCAGTTCTCCATGGGGGCTAACACACCAGAGCTTGCTGCACTGAAATATCAGCACGAAATGATGCAGCCAAATCCTAATGGATGGACAAGCCACGAGCAGGGTTATCAATTCCAGCCTGTTGATCCTGCTCTGCTCCAACACATGCAGAAACTTTACGGACAGACGCCAAATGGACAGATGTTGCAGGCTCAACAGCTGATGTCACAGATGAATCCACGTCCATCCCAGCAACTGCAATGACCCCCGAAATTGAAAAGCGCCTCAAGGCTGAGATTCCAGATGAAGATTTGGAGAAGCTTCGTCGTTTCCTCGTTCAGAATGTCAATTCCGCCCGGAATGGGATGGGCAAGTTCTATCCAGATTGGGACGCTGCCCTCGCTTCTTACAAATCCCAGCGTCCAATCGACACTGATGACCTTCGGGCGAGGCAGAAGCGGGAGCCTGAGAAGCTCACGGTCCCAATGTCCTATGCTCAGGTCAATACCCTGGTCACTTTCCTCTTCCTCGCTTATACCCAGAAAGACAGCATCTTCGAGCTGACTCCCACTGGCTCAGAAGACTACGGTAAGATCCGTGACGCTTGCCAAGCGATCATTGATCGTGAGTTAAGACAGACTGGCTACCAGTCCAAGCTCGTCTCCGCTCTCCTAGACATGGCCAGGTTCAACCTTGGCGTCATGAAAACCTCTTGGAAGCATGAAAGCTTCGAGGTGGAGAAGGAAGAAGACCCAGTTTCGATGCTTTCTTCCTTGATGACGGGGATTCAACTCGGGGAGGAAGTCACAGAAGACGATCTCAGTGAGGAAGTCATCTCCTACGAGGGCAACTTTATCGAAGTCATCTCCCCATTTAACTTCTTCTACGATATTCGGTGGCCACTCGCCCGCTGGAAGGAAGGTCGCTTTGCCGCTGATGAGACCGCTTTCCACATCCAGGATCTCAAGTCCATGGAAGAAGAAGGAAAGGTGTTCGGCACGGAGCATATTCAAATCTTCGCCGCTGGAGATTGGAAGAAAAGGGCACAAACCACCCGCCTCTCGAACGTTGAGCCTCAAGTCCAACGGAAAGGCTTCGAGAAAGATGACTTCATGGTGGTCGTTACCACTGTTCAGGCCAAGATCATCCCCTCCAAATACAAGCTTTCCGATTCCAAGCAGCAGGAATTGTGGGTTTTCGGGGTTGCGAATGACGGAAGGATCATTTCCGCCGAGCCGCTCAATGCCCCGCACCGAGAGTTCACCTATGACCTCCTCACAATGTCCCCGGATCAGCACACTGAGCTGTCTGATTCCCTCTCTTCGATGATTGCCCCCATGCAGGAGGTCGTCACTTGGCTTTTCAACGCCCGCATCGCTTCTGTCCGTCAAAACATCGAGGGCCGCCTCGTCATTGACCCCTCTTTCGTTGATGTTGCTTCCCTGACGAGTGGTCAGAAATACATCATGATGAAGAAGAACACGCCGCGTCTCGGCGTGGACAAGTTCATTCAGCAGCTCCGCACCGTTGACGTCACCGCCACTCACCTTCAAGACGCGGAAACCATTCAACGGCTCTCCCAGGTCACCACTGGCGTGAATGAAAACGCCATGGGCCAGACTGCAAGCGGCCGCCGCTCAGCGACAGAAAATCGAGCCGCCAATGCGGGCGCTGCAAGTCGAATGAAGCTCATCGCCGCCACCATCTGGGTCGATGGTCTTGCCCCTCAGGGCCGCAAGATGCTCCTCAACTGCCGCCAGGACCTCTCCCTTGAGACTTATGAAAAGATCCTCGGAGTCGAGGACGCCCTTCCCACCTGGGAACTCTTCCACCCCCAGGACTCCCGCCTTCTCGTCGGCAATGAAGACTACTTCATGTATGACGGGACACTCTCCAGCGAGAAGAACTACATCGCTCAGAGCCTCCAAGAACTCGTCGGCATCCTCGCTTCCAACCCCGAAGTTCTCGCCTCCACCGGCCTCGACCTCGTCGCGATGATCAAGGAAATCCAAGCCCTCCGTGGCCTGAAGAACCTCGACCGTTTCCAACTCCCACCACCACCACAAAATGTCCCTTCTCTCCCAACAGGAGCGCCAGTCGCTCCAAGCCCAACTGGACAGCCTCCAGCTCTTCCAGGCCCAGCCTCTGTTCCAGGAATTTCTGGCTAAAATCCAAGATTCCCTCCAGAGTGCAACTGCCACCCTCCTCGAAATTGTCCCCAGTGGACTCGAATCTTTCATCAATCGCGAACGCCTCCTCGGCTCTGCGAGTGAATTGAAACAAATTTCTGTCTATTTCTCCTCAATGGAGGAAGACTTGAAAGCCCAACTAAATCCAACAAACGAATAATATGCCTCTCCCAGCTGAGAATGACGAAGTCGACGAGCTCGACGATGAAATGGAACTCGAACAAAACCCAAGTGGTGATGACGATTCCCTTGATGACGAGGATGATCTTGATGATTCTCCTAACCCGTCGGGAAACCAGCTTTCCCAACAGCAGATCGTAGATCTGGCCACCCGTGCAGCCTTGGCTCAACAACCAACGCAGCACGCACAGATGACCCCTGAGGAACTCGATGCCAAGTTGCAGCGGTTCAAGGTGACGGAGGATCACATCGCAAAGGTCTTTGATCCAGAGACCCCACCTGCGTTGAAGATGAAACTCCTGCAGGAAATGCTTGATGGAGCAGCTCGCCACGCGGTGACTTCCAGTCAAGTGCTGATGAACGGAGCCCTGAGCCCCATCCAGCAGCAGCAAGAACAATACAATGCTTACGTGAGGGAGCAGAAGCTCTCCAAGCTCACCAAGCATGTTGAAACGAAGTTCCCCGCTCTGGCCGGGAAGAAACAGGTCATCAAGGATTCCATCAACGCGCTGATTGCGAGTGGATATTCCCCACCTGGAGGCTCCAAGAGTGCCTTGCAAAAGGAAGTTGCGAAGATCGCACAACAGCGCATCCGCCAGGTTGATCCAACGTTCTCGCTGAAAAGCGCCAGCACAACTCGCCAGGCATCAAGTTTCGGAAGCAGGCGCGGGTCTGGTCAACCCGTGAACAATTCAGCCTCTCCAGCGGCTAAATCGTTTCTCGACCATCTCACTTAAACAAACACAAACAAAAATATGCTCGGTCTCATGTCATCCTCCGACCTGGAAGCAACAGCTTCTGAACGGTCAATTCGGTCTATCTTCTGGAAATATCCCCAGGGGAAGGCCATCCTCACTTATCTTCTCTCGTTGCTCGACAACGATGAGACGGATAAAACCACCTTCGGGTGGTGGGAACAAGCCCACCAACACGCAGAAAGCACGACGGTGACGTCTGGTTCTCTCGGTGGCGGCGGTGCTGGTCCATTCACTGATTCCACCCTCACCACTTCCCAAGCGGCTGCTGGTTTCAACGTGGTCGCAGGCACCTCCTACGGTGTCTTCGTCACGGATGCCAGCAAGTTCCGTGTGGACGACGTGATCTGGTTCCGCCGAGTTCCGAATGGTGCCGCAAGCGCTTATCTGGAAGTCAAAGGCACCATCACTGCTATTGACACAACCGCAAACACGCTGGTCTTCCGCGCGCTGGCTGCCGTCACCTCCGTCTCCAACGACACTGACGCAAATGCGATCAACGTTATGGTCATCGGCAAGGCCTCCGCAGAAGGCGATCGCTCCCGCATTGGTGGTTACACCCTCCCGGATGAAATCACTAACCAGACACAGATCTTCCGTGAGACTGTCGGTCCGTTCACTCGCAACGCTCTGAAAATGGGCCAGCGCTTCGACAAGACTGGCATCTATGCAAGTGCTGTGAAACAGGCTGCTCTTCGAGTCACCGAAGCCATGGAAATGGCCACGTTCTTCTCGACGAAAGCCACTGCCACGGTGACGAACCAAAATGGTTCCCTGACTCCAAACCGCACGATGGGTGGGATTCTCTATTACATTGACCAGTTTGAGAAGGGCAGCGTCTCCAACGGTGGCGCTTTCAACTACCGCACGGGCGGTTCTGATGTGTCTGGAAGTGCCTGGCAGACTGAAGACCTCAAGCGCTCCATCAAGGTCAACGGCGCCCTCACCGCAGATCAGCTTGAAATGCTCGTGGAACGCTCCTTCTTCAACACCTCCGATGCAGGTTTTGAGAAGCTGGTCCTCGGTGGTCCGATGCTCTTCAGCGCATTCCAGAAATACTTCGCGCTGAAGTCGATCAAAACCACCACCCTCAAGACCAAGGAAGAGTCCTACGGCATGACGATCACCATGTGGGAAAGCCCATGGGGAACACTCTACCTCAAAACCCACCCTCTCTTCCAGCGTTCGGCCCTGCGCTCCAGTGGCTTCATCCTGGACGTGGGTTGCCTCGGTTGGACAGACGCACAGGATGCCGAACTCGAGCTCCTGAAGAATCGCCAGAACAACGATGATGACGGCCGCAAGGACGAATTCCTCGGTGAAGGCGGTCTTGTCTGCAAGGCTCCTGAGAACCACATGTATCTGGAGGGCGTGACGGGTCTTACCGTCTAATCACCATGGGCGCACTTGCATCATCTGCAGTCACTGTGGAACTCGGTTGGGAAGCTGTCTCCACCCCTATCAAGGTGAAGACAAAGCAACTCACCCTTGTTCTCTCCTCCCAAGGAGGCGCGACTAACACAGTCGACGCCTCCACGTTGGGCTTCACGAAGATCCTCGGATGCTCCTCCGCGCAGATTAGCGACGACGCTACTTTCCGCCCGGTGGTTCCCTCCTACGATGGTTCGAAGCTCTTCTTCTACTCCAACGCAGTCACCACTGACGCCGATCGGCCCAAACCAATCGACGTTACAGGAACATTCCGGCTCCTCGTATGGGGAGTCTAACTTGACCCACCAAAGAAAGAAAACAAAGAAATGAAAGCACCAATGACGAGTTATGACGGCACTCCACCCGCCGCCAAAGATGTGAAAGACACGAAGATGCTGGATGTCGGCGCGCGGGAATCCGCCAGTCGGACCACTGGCACTCCAAACAACGACCGCTCGAAGACCAAGCATGGCGCCTTTGGCGCTCTGGGTTGCAAGGGCTTCGCTGACGGGAAGTAACCCCGAACTCTGAGGTAGCCCCTTTATGACTGTTGGACAACTCAAAGCTGTTGTTGCTGGATACTTGAAGAAGCCCGTTGCGGACTTCGTCGTGGGTTCCGGCGCCACTTCGACTGATCTCCTCCTTCTAGCGTTAAACAACGCGAGGAAGGTGGCAGAGAAGTTCTATGATTTTTCCATCTGTCGGAAGAGGGGCTACCTTTCTATTACCACCAATGGGGACTGGACGGCACCCACTTGGTTCACAACGCCAACGCCAACCGTCACCATGCGGAAGGTGAAAAACTGGTATCTGCGGACGAGCGGAACTGGTGCAGACGGTGAGTTTGCTGGGACTGATCGAGTCCTCCGTGCAATCACCAAGGATCAGGAAGTTGCACTTTATGCGAGGCGGGATTATTTGAACTACCCCACCAGCCCGCAGGCGCGCTATCCGAATGATTCACAATTTCCCGCTTCTGAACAACCTCTTCTCGGTCAGACCTATATCATTGTTGATGGGAGAAGGTTTCAAATCAATCCAACGCCTTCCAGCTCACAACTTATTGTCCTGGACGGCTTCTTCTGGTGGAACAACTGGACTGCGGACGCGGACACCGATTGGTGGACAACCACTGCGGAGGAGTTCCTCATGTTCCGTGCGATGGTCGAAGCCAACAGGCTCTCTCAAATGTTTGTCGGCAACATGGAGGGGAACCTTCCACCTCCCGCGAAGGAAGCAGACCGCTCACTGGCGGAACTTGTCGAGCTCGATCGTGACTCAACGGAAGGATCAATTCAAATTCAAGACCTATGACACCTAATTACGATCCAATGGGCCAGGCTATGCAGATGCTGCAAGTGCTGGGACAACGCCGTGCACAGCAGCAGGGGAATGAAATCAGCCAGCAGGAGCTTGCTCTCCGGGCTCAGCAAATGGCACAGCAGGGGGATCAGTTTGATCGTGGGTTTGGCTTGGATCAACAACGGCTTGAACAACAGGGGAGTCAGTTTGACCGAGGACAAAACTTTGCTGAGGCCAACCAGCGTTACACCCAGGAACGCAACTCCCGCATGGACCCACTTGCGATGGCACATCAGTTGGCCCAGACGCAAGGGATGCAAATTAACAACCAGCAAGCTCCGGAGATGCTTCGGATTCAGCAGTTGAATGCGGCTCTTCATGCAAGTCAACTTCCCATGCAGCAAGCTGAACTTGAAATGCGTCGGCAGCAGAATGAACAAGCTGCTAGATACCACGAACGCGCCAATCAAGTTAACGAACTCGAAGCCGTCGCTCGTGCATTCCCTCCATCCTATGACATGAATGGAGCCATCGTCTATGACCCTCGCCTGCTTGCAATGCTGGAAAAAATGTTCCCAATGCCCGCTGGTCGACAAGCTCCAGGCGGACCTCCTCCAGCCGCTTTCGACACTCCTGAAAATCAAAAACTTCGTAGATAATTAACATTATGGCCACTAAAAAATCCAAGAAACCAGGTTCCCTCGTTGACAAGAACAAGGACTTCATGGCGAATTTCTCCTACGACATGCTGAACAAGAACAAACCAGTTCCTGCTCAGCCCACTGCTATGCCTTCACAACCGCTAAGACAGGCAGCTCCATACGATCCTGTGGCTGAAGTTCAAGCAGCTACCAAAGGCGCTCAGCAGATGCCAACACCTCAAGGGTATCGTCGACCAACCACACGTCGAGGAATGTCCGGCGCTGAACTTGATGCCAATGGAAACGACTCAGGTTCTGGCATGAACTGGTTCGACAAGAACAACTCACCCACTCAGGTGGACGCTCGAAACGCCCGACAAGGCGTTCTCGATCAGCGTCGTGGAGCCCAGATGGCTGCTGCGGGTGCTTCTGCTGTGGCGGAACGCAAAGCCCTTCAAGAAATGGGCCAGGCTCCATTCCAACTTCAGGAGGCCAACCGAGCCGCAAACTCGGTAAAGGGGAATGACGGATATATGACTTTGTTTGATGGCAAGGGCAATGCGGTGGGGACTAATCGTCCGATGGCGAAGAGGGCGTTTGATCCTGGAACGAGTTCGACGAACCCGATGAATCCGAATTTGCAAGCACAGATTCAACAGGGTTTCAACCAGGATGCACAGAAACCACGTGCGCCTCAACAACCTTCCAGCCCAAATTTCCTCGATTCTTATGCCACCCCCGGTGGGAGTAATGCGTCCGTGGTTGGTGCGCCTAGTGCTCCAGGGACACCGGTGGGTGGCAATTCTCAAGCGCCAAAACCAGCTCCTCGGTTTAGTCAACCGCCTCCGAATTCTGGGCCAGCCCCTTCCGGGATTAACTATAACTTTGATCAACAGATTGCAGATCAGTTGAAACAAAATACTCCTGCCCTCGCTCCCACAGCTCCCTACAATGATCCGTTCGTCGGGGCTCCTTATGGAGGCAAGCTGAGTGCAGCGCAGAATGAAATCATGGGTTTGTTCGCCCCGAAGACAACCGGAAGTGGAATGTTTGGTGAGCGGCAGCAGACTGGGCAGGTTCGTCCTGGGAACACGGGTCCGCTGGATTCCGTCATTCCCGGCATGCCAGGACAACTTGGATGGCCAATGATGCAGAATAAGGATGTGAATTCCTTTGCTCAATTCTTCCCTGGAATGGATTGGTCTGCGGATTATGGAGATGCTTCTCGCTCTCGCATTCAGCAAAACTTCAATGATTTAATTAAGCAGAATGCGATTCGAGTGGGGCCTGATGGGAATTATCAGATCATCCCGCAGTATCCAATGGAACAGATGCTGAAGCAATATTAATCCAACCAAAACCATGCCCACTTATCAAGACATTCTGAATCGCCACTCGGCGGCCATCCAAAATGGACATATTGAGCCCACGACTTCCCTGGAAGACTATGCCAAACAGGGAGCGCAAGCCACTGGCGACCCCAGCTGGATGGATGTTGCTGAAGGTGGTGGGGTGAAGAACTGGATTCGGACGAAGAACGCTCAGTTGAACAATGCCATTGAAGCAGGCCCGATTGATGATTGGTCCGCTGCTGCTGTCGGTCAGGTAGGTGATTTGTTTGGCATTGATCCACAGGTTTCCAGGGATGTCGGTAGAAGCCTCCCACGTGGAGTCGTTGACATGGTCCCCATGGTTGCTGGTGCAGCGATTGGTGGTGCGGTTGGTGGCCCTGCTGGATTGGCGACTGGCGGGAGAATCGGCATGGGCTTGACTTCAGGTCTTTCCGCTTTGAACGCATACGGTGCCACTGGAAAGCCTCTTGATGCCATGGTCGGCGCTGCTGCTCCATATGTGGGGACGAAGCTCAGTGAAATTGGAACGAAGGCAATTCTCGCCAATGCTGCAAAGCCGGGGAGTTATCTTGGAAAACTTGGTTTCACTGGTGGAACAAAAGTAGTCGGTCAGGCACTCACCGCGGAGGAACAACTTGCCCTCGCAGCCAGTAAGCAGTTTGGAACTCTCTCTTCTGACACACTTGCCAAGACCACGATGGACAAACTCGTCGTCGATCAAGCGAGGGATAAGTTCCTTGGCTATGTCGGCGGTGAAGCTGCTGCCAATGCAGGGTTCACTGGTTTGGATATTCTCACCCAAGGCAGCGATGCAGTCTTCAATAAGAATTATCTCTTTGCTAATCTGGTTTCCAACGTGCCGTTCATGGCTGCGGAAATTCCTGGGGCTTTCAAGACGCAGGAATTCAACCATCAATACAATCTCCCAGTTGCAGAGAAATCCTACTCCTCTCCCGCCGAACAAAAAGCACATGAAACTGCTTTGATGTTCCAAGGGCTGGATTCTGCTGGCGTGCTGAAGAAGTATCGGGAAGAAGGCCACGATGTGGCGGATTATGTGAAGGGCTTCCAGGATTTGTCCGTCGCGTTGAATGAGAGGGAAACCACCAAAGCCACGGCGGGACCTGAGTTTGTCAAAAAGTGGAATGATTTGGTAACACAATTCCCTGAAGCTGTTGTTCCACCAATTACCGGAGAAACGAATGTCGCGAGCCTCCTTCGTGGTGCAACATCCAAGGACTCCAATCTCCCCGCTCAGTTCGTCGATTTGGCTCGGAGCCACAAGACTATCCTCGATTCCGCAGATGCAGCGTTTCGCAGCCAGGTGGCGAAGCTCTCCAAGATCCAGGATGTTTCTGTTAAGAAACTCCAGGAGAACTATCAGTTGCTTGCCGACAAGATTAACCTCGGCCCATTGATGCAGAAGCCCGTTGCCGAGCGCAGCTTCGATGATTACAAAGCAGCTCTTGATGGCCAGCTTTCTGACAAAGGTATTGCTTTCATTCGTGATTACCACCGGGTGCTGGCAAATGAACCTGCTCAGTCTGAGGCCTGGGCTGAATATCAACAGATGCGCACGGACGCGGGGAAGGTTGCGTATTCCCCGGATCAACAATTTGAACTCACGGTCGCCCACGCACTCGCCACTGGAAAAGTCCCAGACTTCAACGTGGCCGCGAAGAAGGCGAAGGAAGCTCAGGCGAGTGGTGAGACGCCTGATAAAGTCGCTCAAATTGCAAATGCCGTTCTCCGTCGTCAAATTGAAAAGGCTCAGCTTCAAGCCGAAGCAGAGAAAAAAGTCGACGCCTTCAAAGCCCAGCTTGATGGATTGCCTGATGTGATTGATCCAGCGGATGCTGAAAATCACAATGTTCAATCAGTTCACCTGATTCGCAAACTTCACTCTGAACTTTCCACCAGCAAAGGCGAAGTGGCTGCGAGGGCTTTCTTGAAGAAGACTTCTGCTATTCTTGAAAAGCCTGAATTCGCTGCTGCGCCTTTGGCCGCTAAGTTGACTTTGTTGAAGAACATGGCCGGTAAAGTTAACAAAGGAAAGAAGGCCAAAGCCACGGATGTGGAAGAGCCTAAGACTCCCTTGGAAGCTGCCATTAAGCAGCAGGAAGACAACGACGCAATCATTGCCAAAGTCAGTGAACTTGAGGAGAAGTATGCTTTCCCTTGGGAGAAAACTGTGGAGCAACTGGCCAAGGGAGATCCAGGACTGGCATCCGCTTATGCGAAGTTCCCGTTGACGTTGGATAAAGTTGCAGGCTTGATTGAAGGAATTGCAGCTAAGTCGAAAACTCCAGAGACTTTCGACAAAGCTGCTGCATTCAAGGAGTTCGTTACTTCTCCTCGCAGGTTCACAGCTAAACACCAGAAAGCCCTCAGTGAATTGAAACTTGCCGCAACTGGTGAAGTGGAAATCCCCACTCCCGACGCGCCTTTGATGCAAGTCCGTGCCTTCGCTGACGCCATTGCGGGGAAGATGGAATGGAGTGATCCAGTCTCTCGTTCCCGCTTTGTGGAAGATCTTCCTAAGATTGCTCGGCTTTTCAATAACCCTGAGGTGGTTTATGGAGAGCTTGGCATTGCTCCAGAATCTGCGAATAGATTTGCCCGCATTCCAGCAGGCGGTGGATTTGACTTCGGCCTTCGCCCAGTGGTTGGTGGTAAGATTCAACGAGAAGGCAAGGCTCCTATTGGAAACAAAGACGGCCTCTTGACTGAGCAGGAACTCCGCACGCATGGTGGGGTGGATAATGTCACGTTGACGAAGGGGGAAGTGGATTTTTATCGCCAGCTGGTTCCTGAGGCTTTCAACGTTGGGCCTGAGAAGAAAGTTGATGTGCAGAAGCTGTGGGACGGCCTGGGAAAAGCTGGGGAGCAGGTGAAGGTGGTAAGTTATGGGCAGCGCACAGAGGGTGGAGATCCGAAGAAAAATCGGATGGATCAGTTGACCCATGATTGGTTTGATGATTTGACTCAAGAGCAGCAGAGAGCTGTTATGGGATTAGCTAATCGCCAAGAACAATCGCCTGTCTTGAAAGAATTGGATTCTGATATTGTTACTGAGTTTGTTCAGCTCAGTAAAGACTTGATCGACTATCGTCCAGAGCTTGCAGCGACCGACTACTACAACTCCATCTCCCCATTCGACACGAAGAAGTTTCCAGTGAAGCGGGTGGATGTGGTGTTGCCGGGGCCTGGAGCAGAAATGCAGAAGACTCTAAGGGATGTTGATAATGAACATTTAACTCCTTCAGAACGACAAGAGAAATCTAAACTTCTCTGGCAACAAGACAACCTCCACGAGAACCTTCCAAACACCCTCGGCTGGGCAATGGTTCAGATCGTCCCGCATCCAGTGACCAGGGAGAAGGTGATGTTTGTTGGGGAGTTGCAGTCAAGGTGGGCTCAGCATCAAAAGAAAGAAGTTGGATACTATAAGAAGCAGCTTGAGACACAGAAACCCGGCTCTGAAATTTATGAGGCGTCTAAGCGTCAACTAGCTAAGACAGAGGAAGGCGACCATCCCCTCCTCCCAATCCATCAAAACCTCATCCTCAAATCCCTCATCAAGGAAGCCCAGAAGCAAGGGATTTCCAAGGTCGCATTGAGCGATGGGGAAACTGCGATGATGACGGAGATGCATGATCAGCATGGTGGAACCGATATTGTTGATCCCGAAGGGAAAGTTGTGGGAATTAATGACCCACGTTTGGAGAATTCTTTCTCGGAGCTTCCAGCAGGTTGGAAGAGAGTTCCCAAGCGCCCCCAACAAGAAGGCGGCATGCGCCTCGCTTACGACACCACTCTGCCCTCGATCATGTCGAAGTTGACAGGAGAGAGTGGGAAGCTGGAGGACTTTGGGGTGCATAAGAATCAGATTGAAACAGCACCTGAAAATTGGACCACTGATCAGGAAATGAGAGTGGGCGAACTTCGTCGTATAGAAAATTCTGAGGGACTAACAAATGAACAAGAAGCAGAACTGGATAGACTTTTAGCTTCTAAGTCGCAAAACAAAGGATCTCCAGTTTTTAAAACCCAATCAGGCCAACCAAAAACCAACGCCACCGCTCTCACCTTCGACATCTCCAACCCATCCTCCCGAGTGGGGACTCTCTTCGCCAAAGGCCAGGGAACCATCTTCGGTGCAGCCTCCCAGCAAGCCAAGCAAATTTTCCTCAATTCACCTGCCTTCCGAGCCCTCTCAACCCCAGATCAAATCGCCTTCGTCTTCGCTCATGAACATGCCCACGTGGCATTCTCCAAAGCCAAGTCTGGTGAATACGGGCCTGAAGCCCAAGCCCTAATCGAAAAAGCCCACGAGTGGGTAAAGACGGCTTCCCCACAAGCTAAGCTTGACGTGGAGGATGTGATTCGGGATATGGGATTACCGAAGGGAATGGATATGAAGGCATTAGAGGGGGTCTTGAGGAATCCAGATTCCGAGGAGTGGCTCGCCAACACACATGCTATGCTTGCGATGGGGGCGTTGCATTCGGCCAATCCGAAGGAGATGTTTGCCTTCTTGCCAAAGCCAATTCGAGATGTTCTCGATTGGACGATTGCCACTATGCAACGCCTTATGAAGGGTGTCACCACTTGGGCGCAGCTTGGATTCTCCCTGGATAAGTTCCAGCAAGTGAAGACGATGGAGGCTTATTTTGATGCAGTTCGCAAGAGCTTCCGCGAGGCGGAGTTTGATGCTGCGGAGGCAACGAAATACCTTGAACTCGGAAATCCAGCCATGCGGCAAGGTCAGGCGGAGGATTTCTTGCTTGCACAGGATACCACTGGGCGGCCTAAATTCATGACCGAACCGCGCCAATTCCTTGGAACCGCTTGGCAGAAGTTTGTCATGGGCATGGGAAATCTCGGACGCATGTATCCAGTTCTCCAGCCTGCTGTGGATGCTGTGCGGAAAGCTAATGATGTCAAGATGGATGTCAACGCACACGTGATGAAGATCATGTATGGAACGATGTCTGGGACAGGGAAGGTTGTGATGGATTCGCCTTCGCTTGAACGCGTTGTTGGGAGTCCTGTGTTGAAGAAACTCTGGAATGATCTTTCCACCCATGCGGAGAAGGAAGGGCTGAATCCACTTGAGATGAAGGAACAACCTGATGGCACCGTTGAGATGGTTTTCAATGACAAAGGAATGTCACCGGAGCTTCGCGGGAGGTTGAAGCAATTCAAGCCTGAGGCACAGAAGGCTCTTCTTGAAACCATGGCTAACCACCAGAGGGCGAACATGGCACTTCAGAAGTTCCTCATTGAATTCGAGAAACATGGAGCCACCGCGTTGATTGCCAACGCAATGTTCTCACTTCCGAGTCAGAAGAATAAAGTCGGCTTTGAAGGAGCTTATGACCGGGCGGCTGGATTGTTCGATGGGATCTTGAATGGGGATCAAGTGAAAATCCAAGAAGCTGTCAAGGGGCTTAGCCCGGAGGAAGCTTCCACTGCGGTGGACATGGCTAAGGTCTATGCGGAATCGAATGCGGAGTTGAAGGCATTTTATGATTCCCGCCCGAGTTATCTTTCGTTGAGAAGGTTTAAGGAGTTCCGCCAGCGCATCGTCAAGGGCGACAGTCGAGACGTCATTGATGCAGCATCTTCCACTGAACTGGCAAAAGCTTTGAAGAAATACACCGATGCCGGGTGGGCTTTGGATGGTGTTCCACTCCGTTCAAGTGACAAGGCCGCCAAGGAAGCCTTCCACGTCAATGATGCTGTGCGAGATATTCTTGAACGGAAGGAAGCTCGCGTGCGTGAGTTCGTCGAGAGTGCAAACATCGCTGATGATGTGAAAGCGGACTTGATGAAACAGTTCAACTTCGTCGGTGAACTTGAACATCAGGTCAACGCACAGAGTATGTATAAACCAGGGACTGGAAGGAGCTTCACAGGAGATCTCTCCCGCTTTGATGTCCTTGAACAGTTCATGCACTCTGTCCCTGCTTCAATCTCCGCCGCGTCGAATGCTGCGTTGAATGCGCGGGTGAATTTCGAGCTCCGCCACCCGGACTTGCAAATGCAGCGAACACAGAAAGACCAATTCCTCGCTCTCTTCGAACAGAGCAAGAAGTCAGATGGTGCTTTCTGGAGAGAAATGAATCGAGCCAATGCTGCGTTTCACATTGGTTTGAACTTCCCTGGCCATCTAGCGGAAGGTTTCCAGCCGTTTCTTTCTCACATCCCTGAGCTCCGCGCACAAGGGGCTTCTCAGTGGACCGCGATGAAGATGATTGCCAAAGCGCAGAATGAGGTCTTTCGGATGTATGGAAAGATTGTGAAGGAGAAAATCTGGAAACCCGCTGATATTCAAGTCAAGGTCAACGGGAAGGATTATGATGGCATTCCCGCCATGTGGTATCGGGCGAACGTGGACAAAGTTGGTCAAGCCCACGCAGTGGAAATCATGGACATGCTCTCGGATAATATCTCCCGCGTGCAGCGAGCCCCACTTGCTGATTTGTTTGAAGCCACTGGAAAGGAACAGAGAAAGCTCCTGGATCTCATGGAAGGCAACCGTTTCCAAACCACCGCTGAGGCTCTCGCTGCACCCGTTCACAAATACGAACAGAGCGTGATGGGCCTCTACTCAAACTTCACTCAGCACAATGGTCTCCTTGCTCTCATCCCTGCCTACCGCCAAGGTCGGGCAAACGGGCTTACCCATGAGCAGGCAAAGTTGGAGGCTGCGAGGTTTGACCTTGCGACGAATAACTCTGGTGGGAGACTGGAAAGACCTGAGATGTTTGGCCAACTGGGCAGTGCTGGGCATGTTGTCTATGCACTTTCGAGTTATGTCAGGGGACGGTTCGCACAGCTTGCTACTTATTATAAACACGGGTGGAGTGAACACTTTGCGGGTGAGGAAGCGAGCTTGACTCCTGCTCAGAGGGCGAATGCCAGGGCGGCGTTTAAGAACATGATCCTTGCCCAGCTTGGCGCTGCGGGAATTTTGGGACTTCCGTTCGTTGGGGCTGGGATTGCTTTGATGGAAGAGATGCTTGATGAGGACTTGAAGGGGAAGATGTTGAAGTCTTTGGATGATCTTCTCGGTGATCCAGTGTTGACGAGAGTGGCTTCCCACGGGGCGGCCGCTGCGTTTGCTGAGAGTGCAGGGATTCCTGCGGATCTTCATTCGAGATTTGCTCTTTCCTCTTTCATGGGTGTTAATTCCTATGACGGGGTGAGTGCAAAGAGCTTCCTCGGACCTATGGCTTCGATGGCTAATTCGCTTTTCAACATGGGCGGGAGTCTTGCGAGAGGAGAAGGGCCAATCAACGCTCTGGCGAAGGGTGGCCCAGGTGGGGTGAGGCGTTTCGCGGAAGCCTTGACGGATCAGTTCAGAACGGAGAACCCGGATATGAACATGACCGCGAGTGCGCTGGGTTTCCGATCTGCGGATATGGTGAAGCGGAAGGAATGGGAATCCATTGTTCGCAATCAAGAGATCGAAGCAAACGCCCGGAAGAAACTCGCCGCTGAGGAGATCAAAAAAGCCATGAAAATGGGCCCTGGTTTCGCGAGGAAGACCATGATGGAACAAGCCGTCAAGCTCCTCCCGGAAACGAAAAATCCCCAGGAGAGGCAAAATGCTCTCAAGGGGATCATTCAGGGTTTAACTTCTCGGGTTCAAGCTCTCGCAGCAGATGAAGTTGCGCCGAGGGATTATCAGGGGACAGTTTCAAATGCGGTTAGGCCGCAGGCTATGGAAGTTGCCAGGGCGATGGGGATGCCGCAGAATCAACCGATGGAACTTGCGAGGACGCTGGCGGCTCAGCAGGCACGGGGAATGCTGGGAAGAGGTTTCTCAATGCCTGCAATCCGGAGTGCTGCGGAAAGGCAGCAACAATGGGACCCGTTTAATGTGGGGTTTTAAGGATGGGCAAAGCGAATGTAATCCAATCCACAGACTCGATGAAGGTATCGTCGGGATGTGGATCGTGAAGAAATTCAACTCTGGTGGTTTTGCCTTCTGAAATGATTTTGCCAAGCACGCAATGGTTTAATTCTTTTCCCTCCCAATCCTTGCGTGGTGATCTACCTGATACGATCACTTCATGGCCTCCCTGAATCCGCATGAAATTATATGGAATTTCCAGGAGTTGAAATCCTTTAGCCAAAGCCAGTGCTTCGCTCTGTTTCCACCAATCGTCAGAGAGAATGTCCAACGAAGGGACTTCATTATATCCCAGGAGATTTGCAAGGCATGTAGCCCAGCAGTTTCCTGGGGTTTCTTTTGTGTGAACTTGGGTTTGTTTGAGGTAGTTTTCACTCATAGTGATGGTGCTTTCTGTTTAGCTTGAATCTTCTCTGCATACTCGTAGCTTGTCACTACGGGGATTTTTTGTCCACTCGGATGGTCGATATGCCCTTCCCGGAGGATGTCCACTTGGGCCATCTGGGTGAGGAGTGAGTCGATGTCACGGGTGGAAGCCTGGCCGAGATAGGCGGCATAGATTTTCTTCTTCGTTATGTAGAACGGTGGGCGGTTACATTGGGTGCGGACAAGAGCGGCGATTCCCGCTTGGGTGGAAGCGTGTGGGTTTCGACCGACTCCAGAGAAGATGGTGTCAATGTGCTGCTGAGCGGAGGTGACCATGGCAACGGCAAGTTCAACGTCATCTCTATCGATGAGCAGTTCCTTACTCCAGGATAGTCTTGAGAGCATAGCAACCTTCGTGACAATGACAGCTTTGGATTGTAGGAAGTTAACAACAGCCGCACTTGTCGCTTGCTCGAGTTCGGCGTAGTTTCTGTAATACCACTCGTCATAAGCTTTAAGACCGTCTGGAGTGAACTCGAATTTGCCTTGAAGAGTTTGGATTTGTCGACAATGTTCGATTAGATATTTTTTCGCTTCAACCTGCTCCGGGGTAGTGATTGGACGGGGGACTGGTGGGCCATTCTTATTTCCATAAATGTAGAGAACCCGCCTGGAAAACCCACCAGAGAGTGCGTTCTCATTGATGAGTGAGCGGGTAAGTTCTGGTGTCATACAGCCAAGGAGAGTGAGATAGGGATATGGGATTTCCTTTGCACCTCGGGAGATCGTCGAAACGTCATAGTTCGGCTGTGGGTCGTAGATGTCTGTCAGGACTTGAATCCACGCGAGGGGATCGCCACCCACTTGAACGAGATTGACGAATTCATTCGCGAAGATTGCACATTTTGTGTAAGTCCTGGGCTTGTCCTTCCACTTATAAACCATCTGGCACGGGGATTTCGGATTTGCCATGAAGTCCACAAAGGCTTCCTTCGATGTGGAGGATGGTGCCATGGGAATTGGATGTTCCTTGGTGGCGACTTCACGGATGAGATTCCTGGCGAAGTCCTTGGCTGTGGATTTCTTAATCCCGGGTGGGCCCACGTAGAGGATGAAGAGATTGGGTTGGATGTTGCCAACCCCACCCATGTCCGTCCAGAGGTATGGTCCGCAGCAAGCGCTCAAGGCTGCATATGCTCCCCATTGGTGGAATTCTTCTGGGGCTTCGTTGCCGGAGGAATAAATTTGATATGCTTGGAGGAAGTTCATTTACGGTAGTGAGTGAAGTAAGTGTTTTCTGCTTCTTTTCTCACACATAGAAACTTACCACCAATTGGTAGTGTGATAACTTCGTCAATCTGCATATCAGCTGGTGCAAGACTTTTACCTAATTCGTTCGTTGAATTTCTCAACTCAGTTGCTGCCCGACTGTCTTCGATAAAAGTTCTTTCTTTTGCCTCAACTGCACGTAGATAACGTTGCAAGCATTTATCGACTTCTTCTGTTAAAACTGTTGTGGCCATAATGTTACTCCAATATTGCTTCAATCGTGGGTTTAAGGGGAATGCCTCCATCGGAGAGACATTCATAACGGATGCGGGCGGTTAAGCCATCGGGTGGGTTTGCTAGGAAATAGTCAAGCTCTGGAATTGATAGTCCTGAGCCAACA
>Ga0255771_1001458_pt1 | contig 25444 bp, 18 predicted proteins | sample 011ome_19_FD_179969 | JGI IMG/M metagenome (GOLD analysis project Ga0255771, IMG submission 179969) | Coastal salt marsh microbial communities from the Groves Creek Marsh, Skidaway Island, Georgia - 011510BT metaG (version 2) | ecosystem: Environmental > Aquatic > Marine > Intertidal zone > Salt...
CGATTTTTTCGCTTTACTTGAGCATAAGGGAAATCCCAGATTTTAACAGAGACCTCGTCTTCGAAAAGATCTAAGTCAAGAGTATTGAACACTAATCTCTCAAAAAAGTCAACGTCCCCTTGAATCATAGTAGTATCTACCTCTAATCTTACAATTGTTTTTTCCTTAATCAATTCAATAGAGCCATTTCCTATTCTTTCTTCTTCATTCAAAACCCCTGGTAATTCAATGTTTTGAGTCGAATATTCGGAAATATTATACGTCAACTCTTTGTAAACGGATACATTGAATTGATCAGCAGGCACAAAAGCTTCAATTGCACGAATTAATACAGCTTTATCTCTTGGGCTTTTTTCTGTTATGGTTTTCTTTCGAACATTTCTTTCTACTGCTGGACTTGTAGTCTTTACAGGGCTGGATAACGGAGTAGAATTTTGCAGCACTTGTCTTCCACTCAACAAATCAAGTACCGGAGGTTTTTTTATATTCTTTGTAATAGTGTCTAAGGACTGACCATCGCTGATTAAGCTAAACACCATAGCTATATTGAGTAAAAATAATCTTGTTCTCATCGATTTAAGTAAGCTTTGTGGGTAATAGTATATCCTTGACTAATGGCCGAAGCATTAAAACTCAAACTATCAAAAGTCAATCTCATAATGCCTTTAAATGGCTCAATATTTATATCAAGTTGATTTTGGAAGATTGTTCCTTCTCGAACCCAAAATCCATCATTATTAAAAACATCATACTCGTTAGGCCGAAGCCCTTGAACATCTAAGTAAATTTTGTGCACAATTGTATCTAATGAATTATAAGGCTGATCAAACGTAATGACGGTATCATATCCGTAATAACGACCCTCGAATGGATCTGGAATGGAGTCATACGTATCACACGATATTAGTGATACCGCTATTAATGTAAAATAAAAATGACTCAATCGCATATTACAGTATTGTTATCGAAGACTATTGAAATGACATCGCTAATGACAAATGCCTTACCTCGAATCGATTTGTCAAGTGGCTCTCCATAATCGTTAAATTCTAAGGTACTTAGATTAACAATAATATCCCATTCACTGGGACCGTTTTGAAAACCACGTACATCCTTGACATATCCAGCATCTCCACAATTGAAGTCAATGTAGTCGTAGGTCTTGTCAATTATGTCTTTTTCGGAAACAATTAATTTTGATTCGGAGGCATGAGTAAGTTCCTCTAGCCTCCTTTCTTGAGCCGCAACGCGTTTCTCTAATAAATGCACATACTCCTCCTCATACGAGCTAGAACATGCCAATAATAGCATTACTACTCCAATGTACAAAAGAGGTTTCATAGAGAACATGGTTTTGGTCGAGTTCAATATGCAAAGTATAAAAACTCTAGCTATTATCAATGTCTTATTTGACACATCCGATTGCTAGGCTCTCTTTTATAACTTTTAAAGTCTCAATTAGAAAACTAATAACTGAAGTCCAACTTATGCTGACGATATACAAAATCAGACAATGGCGCTAAAACAGATTCACATTCACATGCATGTTCTAGCGCAGTTCGATAAGAGTCTGTTTTTCGACAAGAGTTAAAAACTAAGACGGCTAGCAATATCAAGACAATTAGTTTTGATTTATTCGTGAGCGGTAAAGTACTGATTTACAACATTATAAAACTAAAACAGGGCGTTAAACCCAAAATCTCTGCCATGTATGAGGATTGCCAGCCTTGCTGACTCGGACTAGGATAGTAATAATTGCATAGACTATTTCACTTTTAATGAAATACATAAGACTCTAGCAAACAAAAAAGCCCTGATGCTTAGCATTAAGGCTTTTCCTCGTTGACATTCTGGAGAAAAGGTCGAAGGTTTAACCCTTCACCGAAATCTTAGAGCTATACCGAATTAGCACTCGTTTGGGATTGCCCCTTGAAAAGCGTACCTTCACATCCCGATGGACGGAAAAAACGAATCATTTCTTGAGAACCCTACCCTGGTCGAAAGTCCCTCTTTCCCGAAGGATGATTATATCCGAGAAGTGGATCCTGAAGACCTCTTAGTAGAAGAGAATAACTCTTCAAAACCCATCGCACAAACGAAATCTAAGTTCGCTTTCCCTTTCGGAGCACAGATATCTACTCCTTGTACCTACGGAGTATTCTAACTGTTCAAGCGCGCTAGGTCCCTCCTATTTTTTCCGACAGAAAAACTGTCAACCATTGATTCCTTTGGATAGGATCAATGACTTCATTTTATTCCATAACAACCACTTATTATGCGAAAACGACAAAATCGTTTATTCCATTTTATTGCTTTATCCTTCGTATTCCTTGGGCTATCGACAGCTATGATGGCTCAACAAGAACTCAGCGGTTCGGTTTCCGATGAAAACGGCGACCCAATTATCGGTGCTTCCATCACCCTTAACAACAGCAGCTCCGGCACCATTACTGACGCCATGGGCCAATACACATTAAAACTTTATGACGATCAAACCACAGTAACATATAGTTCCTTCGGTTTTGATAGTCAAACCTTGGACATAAAAGGTCAATCCGTGGTACACGTGGTATTGAAAACCTCAGATATTCAACTAGATGAAGTAGTCATTACTGCCCTTGGAGTATCGCGTGAAGAACGTGCTTTGGGCTATGCAGTACAAGGCTTGAAGAGTAAGGATATCGCATCAGTGCCTGCGCCAAATGCAGTGGATAACCTAAGCGGTAAACTAGCTGGTGTATATGTAACCGGCGGTTCTTCGGGGCCTACAGCATCTTCAAATGTCACGATTCGAGGTCAAACTTCTCTCAATGGAAACAGCCAAGCACTTTTCATCGTAAACGGTGTACCTATTACCAATGGACTCTTCTCTCCAGGAGACGGATTGAATGGTTCCTCTACAATTGATTTCGGGAATGGCGCGCAAATCATCAACTCTTACGATATAGAAAACATCTCGGTACTCAAGGGGCCTGCAGCTGCCGCTTTGTACGGTTCACGCGCAGCTAACGGAGTCATTTATGTAACCACTAAAACAGGTCAGAACAGCGAAGGCTGGGGTATTAGTGTGAACTCAAACACCGTAGTCGAAAAGCCTTTGAAACTTCCGAAATTCCAAGATCAGTTTGGTAATGGAGGTTACGGTAAATACAGCTATAACGCAGGTACTGCATATACCGGAGATTACTACGATGCCTTTGGTGAAAACTGGGGTCCGCGAACGAATGGTCAATTGGTCAAGCAATGGGACTCAAACGACGAAGCAGTTCCATTCGAAGCTGCCCCAAACAACATGAAAAACTTCTTTCAAACAGGAATCAGCACTAATAACAACATAAGTATTTCAAATGCGGATGAAAACGGTGATTTCCGCTTCTCCGCAACTCAATTGAATAGAAGAGGTGTTGTGCCTAATACAGACCTAAATAGAAACACCTTACAAACATCCGTCGGTAAAAAGCTCTTCAACAATCGTCTCGAGTTTAGAGCAAATGCCATGTACGTAGGATCTGGCTCCAATAATGTTCCGAACGCAGGTTACGACGAGAGCTCATCCGTGATGTATTCTTTTTTATGGCTACCTAGAAATACTCCTATTGACGATTTGCGCAACTACTGGAAGCCCGGACAAGAAAACGTTCAGCAAGCTTATGTAGAAGAGCTGTGGGGGAACAACCCTTGGATGATCGTGAATGAAAACACCAATAGCTTCAATGCCCACCGCTTATTAGGAGATATCAATGCTACCTACCATATTAACGACCGCATGAACTTGCGAGTACGCACAGGGCAGGACATGAAAAACGATATCCGCCAATACAGACGAGCGACCTCGACTAAAAAGGTGTTATTTGGCAGTTTCAGAGAGGACCGTTTATCTTTTATGGAAAACAACACTGAAGCGTTACTATCATGGTCTAATGCGGCTCCATTGGAGCAAAAAGATCTCCGAATTGATGCTAAAGTAGGCGGAAACTTGATGTTGCAACAAAGCTCTTCGCTCATTGCAAATAATCCACAGCTGTTGCAGCCAGGGGTATTCACTTTGACAAATAATCGTTCGAATGTGCAAACGGAAAGTAGATACGCCCAAAAGGCCATCCGCTCTATTTTCGGAATCACGTCATTTGCATACAAAAGCACTTTTTACTTAGATCTTAGTGCCCGTAACGACTGGTCCTCGACGCTTCCCGTTGAGAACAACAGCTACTTCTACCCTGCCGCATCGGCATCCGTAGTTGTCTCCGAAATGGCGGATTTAGGAAATATTAGTTTCCTTAAAGTACGCGCAGCATTTGCTCAAGTGGGATCAGATACAGATCCTTACCTACTGAACAACACCTACAGTCCGTCGGCAATGTTCGGGGGGTATCCGGCCTTTGGGGTGAATACTTTCGCAACCAACCCAAATCTTCGTCCCGAAAGAACTACTTCAAGTGAATTAGGGATTGATGCAAGATTTGCAAAGGGTCGTTTCGGCCTAGACTTCGCCGTGTACGACATGACCACTGAAGACCAAATTATCTTCTTACCCGTAGCCTCGTCAGCAGGTCGCACGAGTAGATTGGCTAACGGTGGTGCTATTCGCAATACTGGTATGGAACTTCAATTGCACGGAGATATTGTAAAAACCAAAGACTTCAAATGGAACTCAAGAGTCAACGTAGGTGCTAACCGCGCAGTGGTCGTATCACTTCCAGAAGGAGTTAGTGGAGGATATCCTATTGTTGCCAGTATGTTCCCTAACGATGGGGGTACTGCAGGTCTGGAATACGTAGCTGTTGAAGGAGAGCTATTGGGTCTACTAAAGGGTTTGACTTTTGAGCGTGATGTAGATGGCAACATCATCCACCAAGACGGTTACCCTATTGTTAGCGAAGAAAAAAGCGTTATCGGTTCTTATCAGCCAAAAGCTCGTGTAGGTTGGATGAATAGCTTCAGCTCCGGCAACTGGCAAGCAGATATCTTGTTCGACGGTCAAATAGGCGGTTTAATTTACTCTCGTTCTCATACGCTTCACAACACCGCTGGTAACCTCGTCAATGACGATGACCCATATCTCGATATGAATGCCATAGATGGTCGTATGATTTATGATGTAAGCTATGATGCAAATGGTCAACCTGTATACAATTTAGCTGATGCTGGTGGTGTTGTCGGTGCCGGTGTTATGTATGATAGCAATGGTAATTTGGTGGAGAACACGGTATCTGTTCCTCTCCGTGATTACTACTACAAGTACTATGGAAATGTATGGAGACGTGATAATATTGAACCATCCACTTTCGACGCTTCCTATCTGAAACTTCGTCAGGTCAGCATTGCCTATAACTTCCCAAAGGAAAAATTAAAAAACACCGCGTTGAAAGGTCTAAGCGTGAGTTTTATTGGCCGTAATCTATTGTTATTCACCAAAGTTCCCACTATTGACCCCGAAACGTATTCTATACGTAATGGATTGTTCATCAATGGATACGAAAGCACCTCGATGCCTTCATTGAGAAGTTTCGGATTCTCTGTCAACGCTAATCTTTAAATCACAACAACAATGAAAAAATCAATTTTTATCGGTGCGCTCATCGCAATGGCGGGCCTTACTTTTCAGAGTTGCGAGGACCTATCTACCATTAACGAAAACCCAAATGAGCCTTCAAATGTTGATGCAGGCGTTCTCTTCACAGAGGGCATTAGATCTTCGGTGAATACGTCAGTAACACAGAGTTACCTTTTGGGCAATGTTGCCTCGCAAGTGGCGGCGAAAACACTTCGTGCTGAAGTGGGTGAATACAGTTGGAATGCCTTCCCTAACACATGGAATCAGAATTACCTGAGTCTAGGTAACATCATCGAAGCCGAGCGTGTGGCTCAGGAAGCTGGAAACGCTAAGATGGAAGGTGCCGCCAAGGTGATGAAGAGTTGGGTTTTTGCAACCTTGACCCTGGCCTACGGCGATGTACCTTATTCAGAGGCAAATACTGGTTCTACCAATGCGAATTGGTTCCCGGCATACGACAGTCAAGAAGAAATCATAATGGGAACGAATGGCTTGATCGATGAGTTGGCCATGGCTGTCCAATTATTAAGCAACACAGGAACTGTGGATGGAGATATTCTTTTTAACGGAGATGCCTCGAAATGGATCAAGCTTGCCAACGCAATGCAGCTTCGTTTATTGATGTATGCCTCTGAAAAGCAAGATGTCAGCACTCAATTTGCAGCAATCGTTACTTATGAAGACCTTATGACAAGCAATGCAGATAATGCCGCCTTGACCTTTACAGGAAACTTCCCAAACGAATATACTTTGGTTCCTTTGAAGCAAGGGGATTTTGATGCTGTAGCCATTAGCACCAATGCTTTGCACCAATTGGACACAACGGACGATCCCCGTAAATATATCTATGCTCGTCCGTACAACGCAGGTGATGTTTTCTCGACGCCGGGAACTACACCGGTTTACCAAGGTGCGGAAAACGGAAGTGAATCTTGTAATAAAGACGGTTCAAGATTAGGGTATACCTACTACAATTACCCTGGACATGTTCAAGCAAGTACCATGGCCGAAGGGATTATTATGACGTATGCCGAGCAGCAATTCCTGCTCGCTGAAGCCGCCCATAACGGCTGGATCTCTGATGATGCTGCCACATTACACTCAAGCGCTGTTGAAGCCTCTATGGAATATTACGATGTAGATTGGAGTATGACAGGTTGGATGGATTTTTCGGATTTTATGACCAATTCTGGAGAGTCTTATGATGGAACCATTACAAGCATTCGCAGACAAAAATGGTTGGCCATGTTCTTCACGGGGTTGGACAACTACTTTGAATTGCGTCGCTGGCACACCCAGGAAAATGGAAATTGGGCAAATCTGCCGTTTGTTTCTGCCCCTTGTTCAAATACAAATGGTGATGCGTTGCCAATGCGCTTCCTTTACCCGGGTAATGAAGCCAGCTTGAATCCGGACAATTACCAAGCAGCTATTGATGCGCTCGGGAGCAATTCACAGAATGCAAAAATGTGGGTGGTAGACTTGTAACGACCTTGACGAAATAACACATCCTAAGCTATTTACCACGGTGCGTACTGCGCATCGTGGTTTACTTTTAAATACACCTCATGAACGACCACGTAAGAAGTGACGAGAAAACCCTTTTTGGAGCAGCCATTAACCCCCCTGTATTCTTTGGGTCATTGATTATTTTGCTACTCATCATCGGAGCTACGATTTTCATTGGGGAACCCGCAGAAGAGATCTTTGCTAAAGCTCAGCGTAGTATTAGTGATGCCACAGGATGGTTCTTCATCTTGTTAGTCAACTTGCTGCTCTTCTTTTTGGTATTTCTTGCCTTTTCCAAGTTTGGCAATATTCGATTAGGAGGCAAAAAAGCAACGCCTGACTTTTCGAGAGCGTCTTGGTTTGCCATGCTATTTAGTGCAGGCATGGGTATTGGACTCGTGTTCTGGGGGGTCGCCGAGCCCATTTCGCATTTTAACTATAATCCTTTCGTGGACAACACTGATAGCGTGGCATCAGCCAAAAGCGCAATGGGCTTTACCTTTTTACACTATGGTATTCATGCCTGGTCAATATACACGATGGTCGCTTTGGCATTGGCCTTTTTTACGTTCAACCTTCATCTACCGCTAACCATTAGAAGTGTTTTTTACCCCTTGTTCGGCAACAGAATTTATGGTCGATTGGGTGACTTTATCGATATTATTTCCGTCATCGCTACAGTGGTAGGTCTCGCTACATCGTTAGGAATGGGTGCCCAGCAGGTCAATGCTGGAATGGAATATCTCTTTGGCATAGAGTATTCCCGAATTGCCCAAATCATCATCATCGTCATTATCACTGTTTTCGCCACGGGTTCACTATTGGCTGGGCTCGACAAGGGGATTCGAAGGCTGAGCGAGGTAAATATGGGGTTGGCCATAGTGCTGCTTGCATTTGTCATCGTCATTGGTCCAACAGCCTATTTGATGGAAGGATTCGTCCAAAATATCGGTTATTATATTGATAATTTCTTCAAGTTAGGGATGTGGACTGAAAGCTATTCAGGAGTTCATGATAATAGCGATTGGCAAAATAATTGGACCGTGTTCTACTATGCATGGTGGATCGCTTGGTCGCCATTCGTGGGAATCTTTATTGCTCGGGTCTCCAAGGGTAGAACTATCAGAGAATTCATTACCGGCGTTTTATTGGTGCCAACCATTTTGACATTTTTATGGATGAGCGTCTTCGGAGGAAGCGCCTTGTTCTATGAATTGATGGGAGATCATAGCATTAGCGAGGCTGTGAACACCAACCTGCCGACAGCATTCTTTATTTTATTGGAAAAATTCCCCTTAGTGACCATTTCTTCTGGTCTATCCGTAATTCTCGTGGCAAGCTTTTTTGTGACCAGCTCTGATAGTGGATCAATGGTGGTGGATACATTGACTTCAGGAGGAAGGCATGATGCACCTAAAATTCAAAAGATTTTCTGGGCCGCGATGGAAGGTGCTACCGCCTCTGTATTACTTCTTTATGGCGGTTTAACCGCACTTCAGAGTGCTACTACCATTACAGGACTTGCCTTCGCTTTTATTTTAGTGGTCATGACCATTAGCTTTTACCTCAGTTTGGAAGGTTATTATGAGAAGCACTATATCAAGTCAAAGCATAGGAATATCCCAGAAGAGACTGCCCGAAAAGAGTAAGCTTATTCCATTTTTAATCCTGCTTATCGGGTCGTAGTTTGTGCTTCTGTAATGACTACCAATAATACTAGGTCGATATATCTAAATAGGTCTCATTGGGAATGCGAGTATTTGTGCTTAGGTTACTGGTTTTTAAGATTAGTTCCGGCAGGATTACAAACCTTGCTCCGCAAGGATTGGCGGACCTAAATCTTGATTGAAAGGAGTTCTAGTTCCACGAGTGAGACAAAGCTGTGCAATTCCTGCCCCGCTAAGCAACCCAAACAGCCGTGTGGCGTTGCGTAACTTTTTGCACATCATTTTCTGCACATCAACAATATAATGTCAACTCTCCCGTTTCATCTCACATAATAGATATTCTAAAATGAAAAAAAACCTATCCGTCGTAGCCATCTCAGTTTTTGTGCTGGCTCTACCATGGTCAGTAAGCGCTCAAATGAATCAACTTCCTACGTTTAACCTACAATTTTCATTCGGAAATGGTTCTAGCGTCATTAATAATGGAGGAATTAATACTAGACTACACACAACTAGTATCGAAATTTTGGGGATATACCAAATCAATGAAAATCTGGGCTTTGGATCGGGCATCTCTTTGATGGGGCATAATGGTAATGGTTTCAACGATAGGGGAAACTTTAACCAAACTCGTGGAATCGTAAGAGTCCCGTTCCTTCTAAACTCAAATAAATATTTGTCAGACAAGACAGCGCTTATTGCGAGCGGAGGTGTTTTTGTCAATCATATCATTGAGGACACCTACAGATACATTGGATCTACTGAAGAATTCCAATTTGACAATTGGTCTATGGGTGCACAAGCCAGATTAGGTATTAGCTATGATATTTATTCAAACACGGCAATAGGCATCGTACATAATATTCAATATAATTTTTTGGAATTGTCTAAAAGCCAAAGCACAATTGATACTGAAATGAGTTCAAATACCTTCGATTTGTTTGTTAAGCTGAGATTTTAGCACATTTACCGTTATACCAAAAGGTTTTTGGCCTTGCGGTCAAAGTCCCCCTATTGAGCACTGAAAACCAGGGATTGTGTTGGCTTTTTTATGCCTTTTGTAAGCAAAGACTATCGTCGTTACTCTGACAGTCTAGAAAAAAGGTTAAAGTTTGGTTAAGTGGTCCGAAGAAATTCAACCCCAAATTGCATAAGCCCTGGAACAGTAACACTGCACGATGTTCAACAGGGTAAACGAAGAGACCCTATGAAGTTTCCTTCAATGGGTTTCTTGGCAGCGGAGACCGGATTGCCAACCTTGCTGCGCAAGGATTGGCGGACCTGTAGTGAGTGCTGAACAATGAAACGAAAGCCTTCGAGCGCACAGCGCTCGTTGTCTTTTTTATGCCCTGCGCTTTTGTGCGAGCACAAGTGCGGGCATAAAAAAAGCCCGAGACAAAGTCTCAGGCTTTCTTTTTCTTGTAGCGGAGGCAGGACTCGAACCTACGACCTTCGGGTTATGAGCCCGACGAGCTACCAACTGCTCCACTCCGCGCTATTGTGGGCACAAAGGTATGCACTATTAATGGACACACCAAACTTCTATGTCCATCAAAGTGTAAAAAGGTGTTCTAGATGAGCAGGGCCCTTCGCAATCTCCTCAAGTCCACATTGTTGATGAATCTCGCCTGACTTTAAAAAAACCACTTCATCACACAACTCCACCACCTCTTGCATGATGTGGGTCGAGAAAAGAACGGTCTTATCTGCTGCAATATTCTTGAGTAAAGCACGGATTTCTACCAGTTGGGCAGGGTCCAAACCTGTGGTCGGTTCGTCTAGAATCAACACGGCTGGATCTGGAATCAAGGCGGCGGCTAACCCGACACGTTGGCGATATCCCTTGGATAGGGCACCAATTTTTTTATGCTGCTCTGGCCCCAAAATGGTTTGAGCGATGACCTCATCTACCCGAGAATTGGGCACCTTATATACCGATGCCACATAAGCCAAATACTCCTTGACATACAGTTCGAGATATTGAGGATTGTGCTCCGGCAAATACCCCAATGTGCGCTGCACCTTCAGCGGTTCATCTATCACATTCACGCCATCTACAGTGACCGTTCCTTCGTCAGGAATAATCGAGCCGGTAATGATTTTCATGAGCGTACTTTTCCCGGCACCATTTGGCCCCAACAACCCCGTGATTTGACCACGCTTTATCTCTAAAGAAATGGCATTCAAGGCCTTTTGAGGTCCATAGAATTTGGTAATATTTTCGACGAGGATGCTCATGATTTAATTCCCATTAAATCTAAGAAGAATGCATATTCCATGGCGGTCTCTTTCAAAGCCGCAAATCTTCCTGAGGCACCACCGTGTCCGGTGTCCATGTTGCAATACATCAGTAGTGGCTGCTCTGGATTCGTGCGAGTTTTTCTTAAGCGTGCCATCCACTTTGCCGGCTCCCAATACTGCACTTGACTATCGTGCAAACCTGTCGTGATGAGCATGGCCGGATAATCCTGCGCCTTTACGTTATCATAAGGGCTATAGGACTTCATATAGTTGTAACTGTCCTCATTCTTAGGATTCCCCCACTCGTCGAACTCACCCGTGGTAAGAGGAATACTTTCGTCCAACATGGTGGTCACTACATCGACAAAAGGCACAGCCGCGATCACTCCGCGGAACAAATCTGGACGGTCGTTCACTACTGCACCCATCAATAAACCACCGGCACTACCTCCCATCGCCATGAGTGTTTCCGGAGTAGCATAACCTTCGTCGATCAATGCCTCGGCACAATTAATAAAGTCTGAGAACGTGTTTTTCTTATTAAACATCTTACCGTTCTCATACCAAGGACGCCCCATGTACTGCGAGCCACGAATGTGCGCGATAGCATATACAAATCCACGGTCAAGCAAGCTCAACCTAACGCTTGAAAACGAAGGGTCGATGGTAATCCCATAACTTCCATAGCCATAGAGCAAGGTGGGGTTAGGTCCGTTTTCACGAAGCATGCTCTTTTTATATACAATGGATATAGGCACCTTCGTGCCGTCGTTTGCAGTGGCCCACAAACGCTTAGTTTCATAGGCGCCTGCATCATAGCCGCCTACCACTTCCTGCTGTTTTTGTAAGGTCTTTTCACCCGTCTTAAAATCGTAATCGATGACGCTTCCTGGCGTGGTTAGCGAAGTATATCCGTAGCGTAAGTGCCCCTGATCAAAGCTCGGGTTATTGCCGAGATAGGCCGTATACACCTCCTCTTCGAAAGGCAGGTAGAACGCCTCACCGCCCCAAGGCTGAATGCGCAATTGCGTGAGGCCGTTCGAGCGTTCCTCGAGCACTAAGTAATCAGAGAAGAGCTCCATAGATTCCAAGTATACCTCCTCGCGATGGGCAATAACATCTTCCCAAAGTGCTTTGGAAGGATTTGAAACAGGAGTTTTGACCAATTTAAAATTCGTAGCCCCATCCGCATTCGTACGAATGTAGAAGTGCTCTCCAAAATGGCTCACCCCATATTCCAATCCGCGCTCGCGAGGCTGAATAAGCTGAAACTCCGCCAGTGGCTCATTGGCCGGAATAAATCTGTACTCATCGCTCATGGTCGAGCCACTGCCGATGATGATGTATTCCTTGCTACGTGTCTTGTATACGAAAGTTGAGAAGGTCTCGTCCTTTTCTTCAAAAATGAGTTCGTGCGTGCCGGTTTGAGCATCCCAACGTTTGATTTTGTGGCTACGTAGGGTTTCCAAATCTTTTACCGTGTAGAACAAATAGTTCCCATCTGCAGTCCAGGTCGAACCTCCCGTACACTCGTTCTCTGTCACCACCTCAATGGCGCCAGTGACCAAATCCTTGGTGTATATGGTGTAGATCCTGCGGCTGACCGTATCCACCCCAAAGGAGATTTTTTGATTCGACGGGTGCATGCTTAGACCTGCTACTTGGTAGTATTCATGACCTTCCGCGAGCTCATTAACATTCAGCATAATCTCTTCTTCCGCCTCTAACGATCCCTGCTTACGACAGTACAACGGGTACTCAAGGTCTCCTTCGTAGCGGGTGTAGTAGAAATATCCGTCCAATTCGTACGGCACTGAGCTATCGTCTTTTTTAATTCGTGCGACCATCTCATCGTATAATCGGCCCTGTAAATCCACAGTACCGGCCATGATTTTCTCACGGTAGGCGTTCTCAGCATTTAAATAATCAATGACCTCTGGATTCTCGCGCTCGCGCAGCCAGTAGAATTCGTCCACACGAGTGTCTCCGTGCTCGGTCAGTTCAAATGGAATTTCTTTTGCTCTAGGTTCGCCCATAGGCATCGTATCACTCATAGTGCATTGGGTAAGAAGGGTCACAAAACTAAGACCTAAGATTGCCTTTTGTCGCATTAGGAAAGTATTTTAGAGGTGTGATCGGAATAGGTCCGTTAATGTACATAATATGAAGCACTCTCTCCTAGTTCTTTACTGCGCAGTTTTACTTACAAATTGCACACGACCAGAACGCATTTTAGACCTTCAAGGTCACCGCGGTGCACGCGGCCTATATCCCGAAAACACCATTGCCGGCTTTACAGCAGCTTTGGAATTTCCCGAGGTGCGCACCTTGGAATTAGACCTATGCGTTACCCAGGATGACCAACTCATCATTTCCCACGAACCGTGGTTCAATGATTCCATCTGTGAAGGGTCCAACGCTACTCACCAAGGCTTTGCCTATAGCTTGTATAAGATGACCTATGATAGTATCGCACAGTTCGATTGCGGAGTCAAGGGCCATCCTAATTACCCTGATCAACAACCCGTCCCCGCACATAAGCCCTTGCTCAGCGAACTCTTCGCCACTATTCAAAGTGAAGGTTTACGCTGGCCACATTTCAATGTTGAAATCAAAAGCCACCCGACCGGAGATAATATTTATCACCCACGACCTAATAAATTTGCCGCATTGGTAGCTGCGGAGCTCATTGCCGCACACGAAGAATATCCCGAGGCAGACCTTCTCAACCACATCACGGTCCAAAGTTTCGATCCTCGAGTGTTGAGAGAAATGCGCAAGACCGCCTTGCCTGTAAAATTGGCCCTGCTCAGTGAGGAGGAAAGAACTCCTGCAGAACAAATGGACGAACTGGGCTTCCCCGTAGATATTTACAGCCCTAATTACGAGCAAATTACGCCCGAGCTCATCGCATGGTGTCACTTCCGCAGAATCGCGGTGATTCCTTGGACGGTTAACGATCTGGAGCAGATGCAAGCATTGGTCGACATGGGGGTCGACGGCATCATTTCAGATTACCCAAATTTGTTTGCTGAATTAGTTTATTGACCTGCTTGAGCACGCGCTCTTTGCATGCGCTGCATCCCCTGCTTCGAACCTTCGTGAGTAGGGTTGTAACTCAACGCCTCGCGATAATCCGCCTCTGCGTTATTGATGTCCCCTAGCAATTCGTAGCAATAACCTCGTGCATATAGGGCACGGTGATTTACAGGCTGAATGCGCAATGCAGTATTGAAATAGCCGCGGGCTTCCGGATACATCTGCAACTGCAAGTGAATGTAGCCAAGGTTGAACCAACTCTCTAGATCATCTGGGTCCAATTGTGTACAGGTCGTGAAATCCTCCAAGGCACGATTCCAATCATCCATGCCCAAGTGGAACATACCCCTATTATACAATGTAATTCTATTCTGTGGCTGCAATTCGACCAAGCGGTTGAAGTACGCCAACGCCAAAGGATTGCCCAATGCGCTATACAACACCCCACACATGTCCAACGCCTCAATGTATTCCGGGTCCAAATCAATGGCCTTTTGAAACCACTCCAGCGCTCTGGCAGTGTCTCCAAGGGCATCACGCATCAATAGACCTTTCAAAAAATGAGCTTCCGGATTTGTTGGGTCCAATTCTATGACCTCATCCACCAATTCCGCACTCTTCTCAAACTCGGTCACTACATGATACAATTCCGCCATTTTCAATCGACACGGCACATTCTCCGGGTCTTGCGCCATACACTTTTGCCAAGCATCTCTGCTCTGACGCGTCTGGTTCGTAGAAAAACTGATATCCCCCCACAATTCCAAGGCCTTGGTTCGGGCACTATCTAATTGCAACACTGCCGCCACATCTGCCGCTGCATATTTCAAATTCTGTTGACGCAAATACACCTCTGCTCGAGCCTCCAACGCATCCATATCATTGGGCGCATAGCGAATAATCTCATTCAAGCTGTCCAAAGCAGTATTCCGCTGTGTAGCTGCAGCCTCCACTGGAACTTCTTGGACTTCAGTAGCATCACTGCCAGTACTTTGGCAACTCTGCACGAACAGTACTGGAATTAAAAGGAGGAATTTTCTCATAGGTCAAAAATGAGGCAAAAAAAGAGCCCCGCCAAGCGGCGGGGCTCCTATATCTAAATCTAGATCAGATTAGAAGTTGTAACGGAATGTTGCATTCCAAGTACGACCGAATCCCATCCAAACGTAGTTCGCAGTGCTGATACCATTCCAAGTATCATCACCTGCTGCTGCGTGAATGTTTGAGTTAGATTCTGCGATATACATAGTGTTCGCTACGTTGTTCACGTTCAAACGCAAAGATGCCATATTGCCCGCCAACTCGAATCTTGAAGTAAGACCCATATCGATTAGGCTGTATGATGGCAACTGCAATGCACCCATGTTATCTGGGTTCTCGAAGTCTGAATCGTTGATTGAGTAATCGGCGTACAAACCGTCTACGTAACGGAAACCTAGGTCGGCGCTCAAGTTCTTAGCGATCTTGTAATCTGCACCCAAGTACATGGTCGTCTGTGCAGCATCACCCACCTTAGCACCTTCAGTGTACAAAGTAGTTGAACCGATCAAAGCGTTGTTATCATCGTATACTTCAGCTTCGAAGTTGTTCAAGTACTTCCAATCACCCAAAGAAGCCATAGCGTTTAGACGAAGGTTGCTGCTTACGTTGTAGCGAGCTTCTAGTTCTAGACCTCTGTGGTTTACATCGATGTCTTTGAACTGTGCAGTACCGTCAACACCGTTCAAATCAACTCCGCGAGAGATGAAACGGTTACCCCAGTTTGTGTTGTACACGTTCACATTCACTTGCAAGTCGCTGGTGATGTATGCGTAACCCAATTCGAATGATTGGATGATTTCGTTTTGCAAATCTGGGTTGATATTGTTTGCATAACCAGGGAATACAGCGTCAAACAATGGTTGACGAGCGATCATACCTGCATTGAAGAATACGTTCATTTCTTCGTTCAAGTTGTAGTTCGCACCACCTTTAATGTATCCACCAGTCAATGGAGCCCAGTCAGAAACAGGATTGTTTGGTTGATCGAAGTAATCAATACGACGGTAGTTCTGCTGAGACCAACCTGCTTGCATTACTGCAGTCAGTTTATCTTGGTCGTTGTACTCAACCATACCATTCACACCTGCCCACTGTACGCGGCCGATGTTGTAGTAATCAAGTTTCGGACCTGCCAAACCAGTGTTTGAGAATGGACTAGCATTGATAGTTGTTTCAATGATTTGACCGTTTGAGTTCTTATTACCTGTAGAGTAGTAACCGTCAAGACCCATCAAGTCGTTCAATGCGCGGTAGTGGTAACCGGTGTAATCACGTAGATCCACACCTGCACTCATTTTAAAGTTACCAGTAGTGTACTCCAAGTTAGAGATCACGCCGTACCAGTTGTGAGAGTTCATAGAAGCACGACGTACCAATACTGCACGGTTTACGTTGCTATCACGGAATCCGTTAGAACCAATTCTCATGCCCGTGAAGGCTGAGATATCACCAGTGTATCCAGAAGTAGACGCTTGGTTTTCTGCAACCAATGCATCGAAGTCGATGAATCCATCTGCATCACGTGCACCACGACCGTCAGCACCGCCGTTGGCGATATCTAGGTGAGAGTACAAATCTTTGCGGTAAGGAAGGATGTCCAAAGTCGAGTTGCGGAAGTTATTTCCACGAGGACCTGTACCACCACCACGACCGGCAGAACCGTATACAGAAGTAGCTAGTTTAAGGTCACTGTTGATGTCCCAATCCCAGTTCAACGTTGCCAATGGCTTGTTGTAGAAGTTACGACGCATAGAGAATTCTTGCTTCTCACCATCGATCGTTCTCATACCACCGTTAGAGTTCCAACGTGGATCCATAACGCCATCGTTCAATTCTCCACCTTGACCAAAGTAGTCAAAGTCACGCAAGCTTACCCAAGCATCGCGTTGGTGGTGCCACTGACCTGCTCCCAAGAAAGAGAAGTTCAAGCTGTGGTTAGAACCTTTTGGATCGTAAGCGATAGCGGCGAAGTAAGTGTATCCCTCACCTTGCGTGTTGTATACGTAACCGTTACCCATCCAACGGCTCAACAAGAATGAAGAAGCCCATCCTTTGTCGTTGCGACCAGTGTTGTAAGAAACACCCGTTTTGATGTAACCGTCGTTACCCACACCAGCTGTTACAGTACCGCCTTCTTTGTTTTCAGCAACTTTTGTGAAGATACTTACCGTACCACCCACAGAAGGCACTGCCAAACGAGAAGCACCAAGACCGCGCTGGATCTGGATACCAGAGGCAACATCTGTCAAACCTTGCCAGTTCGACCAGTATACCCAACCGTTCTCCATATCGTTCACAGGCTGACCGTTGATCAAGAAAGAAGTATTTCTCTGGTCAAAACCACGCAAAGAGATACGAGAATCACCGTATCCACCACCTTGCTTGGTCGCGTAAACACCTGGAGTGTTGTTCATGATTTCAGGGAATTCCATGTTCCCTACTTTCAAGGAAATATCAGATGGTGAAATGGTAGAAACTGCAACAGGAGTCTCGCGAACCTTTGCAATATCAATCACATCTGACGTCACTGTGATCTCGTCCAACATGTTGAACAAGGAATCTGCAGAAGCAGAAGCATCCTGGGCACTCAAGCTAAAAGAAGCAAGCAACGCGCCAGCAAATAGTAAAGCCTTTTTCATGTTTGTTTGTGAAATGGTTATTTGTTGTGTAAAAATATAGCCATTTAACAAACCATTAACTCTTCTTGTGTTACCATACCTTAAAGTTTTATCAACCACTTATAAACAAAAAGGCGCTGAAAATCAGCGCCTCGTGCAAAATAGGTATAGTTTTGTGCATTACTTTGCCGTAGCTTCGATCGCTTCCTTAATCTTAGCTTCAACTTCTTCGGCTAATTCCGGGTTGTCAATGAACAACTGTTTTACTGTATCGCGACCTTGACCGAGACGGGTTTCTCCATAGCTGAACCATGAACCGCTCTTGGTTAAAATATCGTGCTCCACACCCAAATCAATGATCTCACCCGCCTTGGAAATTCCTTGGCCATACATGATATCAAACTCAGCTGTTCTGAATGGAGGAGCTACCTTGTTCTTCACCACTTTTACGCGTGTGCGGTTCCCCATGACTTGGTCGCCATCCTTAATTTGAGTGGAACGACGAATGTCTAGACGTACCGAACTGTAGAACTTCAAGGCATTACCACCAGTAGTGGTCTCCGGGTTTCCAAACATCACACCGATCTTCTCACGAAGCTGGTTGATGAAAATACATGTGCTTCCTGTCTTACTTATCGTTCCGGTCAGCTTTCTTAGGGCCTGAGACATTAATCGTGCTTGAAGACCTACACGTGCATCGCCCATTTCCCCTTCGATTTCTGCCTTCGGCGTTAACGCTGCCACTGAATCTATAATTAGAATGTCAATAGCACCCGACCTTAGAAGGTTATCTGCGATTTCGAGTGCTTGCTCACCGTTGTCCGGTTGTGATATAATGAGTTCATCCGTATTTACTCCTAGTTTTTCAGCATACGAACGGTCAAATGCATGTTCTGCATCAACGAACGCAGCAATACCACCTCTGCGTTGACATTCCGCAATAGCATGCAAGGTCAAGGTCGTTTTACCCGAACTCTCCGGGCCATAAATCTCTATAACACGTCCAGTAGGGTAACCACCCACACCGAGCGCAATATCTAAAGTCAATGATCCCGTAGGAATAGCGTCGACCTCAATGACCGGCGCATCACCCATTTTCATTACGGTTCCTTTACCGTAGGATTTATCCATACGGTCCATCGTCAGTTTGAGTGCCTTTAATTTGGCGTCTTTATCTGCGCTCATAATCTTAGAATGCTAAAAATATTAGAATTATACAAATGTAGGACTTCCTTTGAATTGGCCAAGCCCTTTCTAATAATTTATACAGAAAAGTTGAAATTTAATAGAGCGCCAAAACTTGATCCACGGCTTCCTTAGTTTTCACCTTGCCAATAAAATGCTCGATTTTACCTTCCTCATCGATCACATAAGTATGGCGGTAAATACCGTCAAATTCACGACCCATAAACTTCTTTGGACCCCATGCTTCAAACGCCGTGATAATAGATTTTTCTTCGTCCGCAATGAGGTTGTAATTCAATTCTTGCTTGGTCGCGAAGTTGAGCTGACGCTTTACTGAGTCTGCGCTCACCCCTATTACCTCAAATCCTTTTGCCGCCAAATCCGAGTAGTGATCTCTAAAATCACAAGCCTCTACTGTACATCCAGGAGTAGATGCTTTGGGGTAGAAAAAGAGGATGATTTTCTTTCCTCTAAACTGTTCTGAAGTGATGGTTTCTCCGTTCTGATTTACACCTGAAAATGCCGGTGCGACGCTGCCAATTTCTAAAGCCATGGTCAATAAGTTTTATTTCTCAACAACTCGAAGTTATGTTTGTTTCCTAGGATAGACCACTTGTTCATCATTTTTAGTTTTCCACATGACCAAAGCAGAAAAAATAGACTTCGCCCTCACTACCCTAGAGCAATTATACCCAGAAACCCCGGTGCCTCTGGACCACAAAGATCCCTTCACTTTATTGGTTGCTGTGGTGCTTAGCGCGCAGTGTACGGACGAGCGAGTGAATCAAATCACCCCGAAGCTTTTTGCCGTAGCAGATAACCCCTACGACATGGCCAAAATGACCGTGGAAGAAATTGCCGCGATCATCCGCCCTTGTGGATTGGTTCCGATGAAAAGTAAGGGCATTCATGCATTCAGCAAGACCATCGTAGAAGAATACGGTGGTGAAGTCCCGGCGAGCTTTGAAGCCTTGGAGGCTATGCCGAGTGTGGGGCACAAAACGGCCAGTGTGGTTATGAGTCAAGCCTTCGGGGTCCCCGCATTTCCGGTGGATACACACATTCATCGCTTGATGTACCGCTGGGGATTTTCCAATGGCAAGAGTGTAGAACAGACTGAGCGGGATGCGAAGCGTTTGTTTCCCCGGGATCTATGGAACAAACTTCACCTGCAAATCATATTCTACGGTCGTGAATATAGCCCGGCACGTGGGTGGGATTTGGAGCGCGACATTATCACCAAGACGGTGGGACGACGCACTGAGATTGCGAAATGGGAAAAGGACCAATTGGCCAAAGCGAAAAAGAAATCAAGTAAAAAAAGCTAACGGCGAATTCTTACTTTTACAGCCTCAAAAAAAACCCGAAGCACAGATATGGGACGCGCATTTGAATTTAGAAAAGAACGCAAGTTTAAACGTTGGGCAGGGATGGCGAAAACCTTCTCGCGCATCAGCAAGGATATCATCATGGCCGTTAAAGAAGGCGGCGACAACCCAGATTCTAACTACAGACTTCGCATGTTGCTGCAAAATGCCAAGGCAGCCAATATGCCAAAGGACAATGTGGAGCGCGCCATCAAAAAGGCGATGTCTAAGGATCAAGGCGACTACAAAACCATTATTTACGAAGGATACGGCCCGCACGGCATTGCTGTATTGGTAGAAACGGCAACCGACAACAACACCCGTACGGTAGCCAACGTGCGCTCGTACTTTAACAAGTGTGACGGTTCTTTGGGAACTTCAGGCTCCGTGGAATTTATGTTCGAGCACAAGTGCCACGTGAAGATTGCAGCGGGTGAGATTGATGTGGAGGAATTAGAATTCGAACTCATTGATTTCGGCGCAGAAGATGTATTCAAGGATACCGAAGAGAAGGACGGTGAGGAAACGGAAGTGATTATGGTCTATGGCCAATTCTCTGAGTACGGAAACATCACCAAAGGTTTGGAGGAATTGGGCCACGAGATCATAGAATCCGGGTTTGAATATATCCCGACAACCACGAAGGAGATTAACGAAGAACAGACGAAGGACATCGAAAAACTCATCGAGAAACTCGAGGAGGACGACGATGTGCAGAACGTGTATACGACCATGCGCTAAGCACGGTTCGTTCAAAATAAAAAAAGGCGCCCGATGGGCGCCTTTTTTTATACTACTCTTTTCAATTTTCGCAGCGAGCTGCGTTCAATTTGTGATTTCGCATAGTCGAGCGTGATGACCAATTCTTTGTGCTCCGCACCCGGCGCATCAAACATATGATCGTTCAAGATCGCCTCACAAACGCTTCGCAATCCGCGGGCACCCAACTTGTACTCTAGCGCCACGTCGACGATGTAATCAAATACATTTTCTTCAAAGGTCAAGGCAATCCCATCCATGTGAAACAAATGCTGGTATTGTTTGACAAGTGCATTCTTAGGAATGGTCAAGATGGCTTTGAGCGCATCGCGGTCCAGCGGCGACATGAACGTCACAATAGGCATACGCCCAATGAGTTCTGGAATCAAACCAAAGGACTTAAGGTCAGATGGAGTAATGTAGCTCAAGAGGTCTTCATCTTCAATGTGGTCGCGAACTTCTTTGGAATAACCGAGAGTGGACGAGTTTAATCGGCCACTGATCTTCTTTTCTATTCCTACGAAAGCGCCACCGGCGATGAAGAGGATGTTCTTGGTATCTACCTCAATGTACTTCTGATCCGGGTGCTTGCGACCTCCTTTTGGCGGCACATTCACTTTCGAACCTTCGAGCAACTTCAAGAGCCCTTGCTGAACCCCTTCGCCACTCACGTCGCGAGTGATGGATGGATTATCTCCCTTGCGTGCGATCTTATCGATCTCGTCGATAAAGACAATCCCAACCTCAGCCTTGGTCAAATCATAATCCGCCGCCTGAAGTAGGCGTGTCAAGATGCTTTCCACATCTTCACCAACATAACCTGCCTCAGTCAATACGGTAGCATCGACAATGGTAAAGGGGACATTGAGAAGTTTAGCAATAGTTCGAGCCAATAGCGTTTTACCCGTTCCTGTATTTCCCACGAGAACGATGTTACTCTTGTCGATTTCTGGCGCATCCTTCACCGGCACAGTCCCGATACGCTTGTAGTGGTTGTACACTGCAACGCTTAGGGTACGCTTGGCCGCCTCTTGTCCGATGATGTATTCATCGAGATGAGATTTGATTTGTCCAGGGGTGTAATTAAACTCAGGCTTTCCTGCAATCTCCAAGGGATTGGATTGCGGCTGCTCACCTAATTCCGCATGCAAGATGCCACCCGCTTGGCTCACACACTTATCACAGATGTGTGAATCCATCCCGGCTATCATCATATCAACTTCATCCTTACTTCTGCCGCAGAATGAACAATGGATCACGGAATTATTATCACTCATTACTTCGCTTGACTCTTACCGAGAAGAATTTCATCTACCATACCATAAGCTTTCGCTTCCTCCGAAGTCATCCAGTAGTCGCGATCTGAATCTGCTTCTACCTTATCGAACGGCTGTCCGCTATGGTGGGCGATGATGCTATACAGCTCTTTCTTAAGCTTCAAAATTTCTTGCAAGGTGATCTCCATATCTGAAGCCTGGCCTTGAGCGCCGCCCATAGGCTGGTGGATCATAATACGGCTGTGCTTCAGTGCAGAACGCTTGCCAGCAGTTCCCGCACACATCAACACAGCACCCATTGAAGCAGCCATACCTGTACAGATCGTAGCCACATCAGGGTTGACCACTTGCATGGTATCATAAATTCCCAAGCCAGCATAGACTGACCCGCCTGGAGAATTGATATAGATCTGAATGTCTTTCTTCGCATCCGCGCTTTCCAAGAACAACAACTGTGCTTGCACGATGTTGGCGACTTGGTCGTTGATGCCGGTGCCCAAGAAAATGATACGGTCCATCATCAAACGCGAGAACACGTCCATCTGCGCCACGTTCATTTGGCGCTCTTCGATGATATAAGGTGTCAATGAGGCATCGACATATTGGTCCACATACATGCTTTGGATACCTGCATGCTTGGTGGCGTATTTCTTGAATTCTTTACCGAAATCCATTCGTTGGTTGTTTTGAGGTGATTGAATTATTTGGCGTTTGCCGTTACCAATTTAATGAAATCATCATAGGTAACTTCCTTCTCCTCTACCTTAAAGTTTTCTTTGTAGTATGTCAACAACTTAGCGTTGTACACTTGGTCGTTCAAGCGACGTGCTTCTTCCTCGTTTTTCAACGCGTTTTCAGCAATGCCCTTGAGCATCTCGTCGTCCATCACTTGTTGGCCGTATTGTTGGAACTGGGCTTTAACTAAACCAACAGTGTGGTCGAGCAGTTCTTCTTGACTTACGCTGATTTCGCCCGTTTGAATGACTTTGTTTTCAATCAATTGGTAACGCAATCCCTTTTCAGTCTTATCCCAATCCGCTTCTACTTCTTCCGCAGTCAATGGCTTCTCACCAGAGGTCTGCATCCATTTTTTCAAAAACGCTACAGGTAGGTCGAATTTTGTTTTATCCAATAGGTGTTCTGCCACGTTGTTCATGAAGTACTGGTCCGCTTCGTTCGCGTACATGCGCTCCGCTTCCTCCTTCATGCGCTCGCGCATTTCCTTTTCAGAGGTCACTTCACCTTCGCCGTATACCTTGTCGAAGAACTCTTGGTTGAGTGCTGCAGGCTCCATGCGAGTGACGTTCGTCAATTTAAATTCAAATGAACCGGTAGATGCTTCGAGCTGTGCATCTGTCACGCCCAACAATCCAGCAACGTTGTAGTCCTTGCCGAATGATTTATCCGCGTCCAATACCACAGTGTTGCCCATGCCCATTTTGCAAAGGTCGCCTTGCGCCTTCTTCGTCTTAAGGTTGCTGCCCATGAACTGAGCTTCTTCTTTCACGATACCGTCGGCAACTGCATTTCCGTCTTTATCGACCTCTGTTAGGGAGCCGTGGAACATGTCCTCAGCTTCTACCTTTTCAGGGGTAACCATCTTGCCGTAGCGAGAACGGATATCTTCCATGTAGGTATCCAATACTTTCTTATCGGCTACGACTTTGACACCTTTAACCTTGTTCTTCTTGGTGATGCTCACCTCAAATTCTGGTGAAAGACCAATCTCGAACTGGAATTCGTACGTTCCTGGGGTATCAAAATCGATCGTTTCTTGTTCTACAGGTAGTGGATTGCCCAAGATGTTGAGCTTCTCACTGGTGATGTAGTTGTAAATGCCGTCTTGCAAAATCTTGTTGATCTCATCAATGAGGACAGATTTTCCGTACTGCTTCTTAATCAAACCCATAGGCACTTTTCCTGGGCGGAATCCCGGGATATTCGCGCGCTTGCGGTAGTTCTCCAATACGCCGTTTACCTTCTCTTGGTAATCTTCTGGAGTAATTTCTAGAGTCACCAAAAGGTTTAGTGCATCTACTTCTTTCTTGCTAATGTTCATTCGTGTCCAATTAAATTCTGCAAAACCCCTCGAAAAGGGGTCGCAAAGGTACATAACATTTTGCCTTTTATTGGGATTGCTTTAACGCAAGGAAATGCTCGTTCTTTTCGCAAAGATTGTACCTTGCCTATATCTATGTTAGCCCAACTTATGCAGCGTAAAAATCTCAAGTACCTCCTCCCTATTCTCATAGGGGCTCTCGTCGTTTTAAGTTTCAAACTTCTCGGTCCTCAGGAAGAGAAAGAACAGGTCATTTTTTCCTTGGTTCGCGATGCCTTAACTAATGTGCATTTGCAGCCTAGACCGGTGGATGATCAGATGAGCGCAGAGGTATATGAGAATTACTTGGAGTCGTTGGACTACAACAAACTGTTTTTGACGCAAGAGGAATTGGCCCCACTAGAATCTTTCCGCTACCTCCTAGACGATGCTTTTCTTCAAAACAACACCGCATTTTTTGAGCTCAGTTATAATCTCATTACCACAGGTATCGAACGCTCGAAAGACATTTATACCGAGCTTTTAAAGGAGCCATTCGACTATACTACTGAGGAATATACTTGGACCGATGCGGAGAGCAAATCCTTTCCCGCGGACCAAAACGTCTTGGTGAATGAATGGCGCAAGCACCTCAAATGGCGCATCATCAACCGCATTCACGAGAAGGAGCAGGCACAAGAAGAAGACCTTGAGAATGGGGAAACAGATGCGCTCAAAACCTTCGAAGAATTTGAGCAGGAAGCCCGCACAAAGGAATTGGAACTTCAAAACGAGTGGTATTCCGACCTCATGGACATTACCCGCCTCGAATGGTTCGGCATGTACATGAATGCCTACTGTGAGGTCTTCGATCCTCACACCAACTACCTAGCGCCACAACAAAACGAAAACTTTGAGCTCAGCATGACGGGCCAGTTTGAAGGGATTGGTGCCCAGTTAAAAAAGGAAGGTGATTACATTACTATCGAGCGCATCATTGCCGGCTCGGCATGTTGGCGTCAAGGCGACCTAGAAGCCGGCGACAAGATCATTGCTGTAGCTCAAGGGGACGAGGAGCCGGTCGATGTGGTGGGCTATAAAATCAGTGAAGGCATTAAGCTTATTCGCGGTAAAAAAGGCACTGAAGTG
>Ga0255771_1001459_pt1 | contig 25435 bp, 19 predicted proteins | sample 011ome_19_FD_179969 | JGI IMG/M metagenome (GOLD analysis project Ga0255771, IMG submission 179969) | Coastal salt marsh microbial communities from the Groves Creek Marsh, Skidaway Island, Georgia - 011510BT metaG (version 2) | ecosystem: Environmental > Aquatic > Marine > Intertidal zone > Salt...
TGCAACAGACGCACACGAGAGAAAAAGCCCGAAAGCCCCTCATTATATACGCACTGCTCTGCTATGTACCTCTCTCGTTCTCTCTCTTAGAAAAGAAACGAGATGACGGACAACACCAACGAGATCGCGACGACGACGCACCACCAACCTCCTCGCGTGCGACAGTGCGTTTTTGTTCTCTCTCTCTCTCTGCTTTTTTCTCTCTTCTTCTTTTGTATTTTTTTTAATGTGTGCGCGCGAATGTTTCCCCGCATGTTGCATTTCGGGAGGAAGAAGTAACTTTTCATTCTCTCTCTTTCTCTTTAGATGGCTCCATCGATTTGGACTTCAAAAGTATTCCGAAACCTTGCGAAAACTAACGAACGAACAGTTCTTAGAGCTGAAGTTACACCCGGATTTCGCCAAGCACGAGATATTCGACACCGCGGATAAGCAAAAGTTGCAAAAAGCGATTTCGTGCTTGAGGAAGGAAAGAGCGAAATTTTCTTCTTCGCAAATATCGACGGGGTGTGTTCTTGGGTCGTCGCCGTCGCCGAGGAGAAGCGAGGGTGGGAGTTCGATCGTGTCCTCGAGCTCGTCGTCGTCTTCGTCGTCGTCACCGAGAAATACGACGACGAATGCGACGAATGTTGGAGGCGCGGCGAAAACGCCGAGAAGTAACGGCGGCGGCGTCGGCGCGAGGAAGACGAGCGTTCAGTCGCATCAGCAACAGCAACACCAACAAGAGAAGAGTAATTTTCAAGTGAATCAGAGAAAGCGCTCACCATCGACGGTAATTTCTTCACCATCTTCGTCTCTGGTATCGAGTACGAGTACCACCGAGCCTCGCGATTCGATGGCGAATACTAGCAGCAGCGGTAATAATAGCGCCAACTCGAACGCTGTCGTCTCCGTGTGGCAAAAGAACAATTTAGTCAACGTGCAAAGAAGTAGGAACAATAACGCAGACGGTTACTATAATAATAATGCTAACGACGAAGACGAAGACCCTCGCATTCGCGTTGTCGTTCGCGCGCGTCCGTTAGCACCCCGCGAGATTGCAAAGAATGAACGCAACGTCTGCGACGCCGACCCGGACTCGAAGACTTTGACCGTCTTTGAACCAAAAGTGAAAGTTGATTTGACGAAGTTCACGGAAACGAGCGAGTTTGTGTTCGACGACGTATTCGGCGGATACTGCTCGGACGATCGCGTGTACGATAAAACTGTCGGTCCTTTGGTTCGTTCGGTTTTATGTGGCGGTAACGCGACGTGTTTCGCCTACGGTCAAACCGGTAGCGGCAAGACGTATACGATGGCGCCTTTGCCTACGCGAGCAGCGAAGGAGTTGTTGAGTGGATTTGCCGAGTTTAACAAAGTGTTCGAGGAAGAAAAGAAGAAGAATGAGTGCCCTGAGAACGGATTGAACGATGCGGCTCCAACTCCAAACAACGAAGAAGACGTCGGCCAAAAAATTGAGCTTTGGGTTTCCGCCTACGAAATATACGGAGGTAAAGTGTACGATCTGTTAGCCTCTCGAGAGAAACTTCGAGTTTTAGAAGACGCGAAGAATCAAATGCAAATCGTTGGTTTATCCGAGTTTCTCTGCGAAAACGTGAGCGAAGTGGAAACGTTGATTGAACGGTCGGCTTTAGAGAGGTGCGTCGGGCAAACGGGCGCCAACGCGGAAAGCTCGCGGTCGCACGCGGTGATTCAATTATGGATAAAAGAGCGGTTACTCCCAACAAAAGCTCGAAATGGTCGACAGAAAAGTATATATCAGCGCCAGCAACAACACGACTTGATGATGAATTCGCATCGTCATCCACAGCTTCAAAATAAGAGATACCATCGAAAGCCGCTCGGAAAATTTTCTTTCATCGATCTCGCCGGTTCCGAGCGCGGCGCGGATACCACCGATACGGACCGCCAGACGCGAGCAGAAGGCGCAGAAATTAACAAATCTTTATTAGCGTTGAAAGAATGCATTCGCGCGTTGGATGGTGGCGCGACGCACGTCCCATTTCGCGGATCGAAGTTAACCGAAGTTTTGCGAGACTCGTTTTTAGGCGATAGTCGAACGGTGATGATTGCGTGCGTTTCTCCAGCCGCGGGTAGTTGCGAACACACGTTGAATACGCTTCGTTACGCAGACAGAGTGAAAGAATTGCGGAGTAACGTTGTTGGATCTCTACCGTCGTCGTCGTCATCTTCTGCAATCAGCGATGCTCCCGCGAGAAAGGCGTCGCTTCAAACATCATCATCGGTTGCTACTATTCCTGGAAAGCGAAGACCGGCTTTTGATCTCTCGTTTTGCTCGCCCGAAAGTGAACGAGCAGTAGAAAACAATCCTGCTCTGCCTTCTTCTTCAAATTCTTCTTCTTCTTCTTCGAGTCCAACATCCGCTGAGAAAACGCTCGATCGACATCAGCGGCCAGAGAAAAAGAAGGATGAAACGAACGAGAAAGAACAATCATCACGAAACCCGCTCGAAGCCGATGCTGAGAACAACAGCAAAACTGTCGTCGATGTTGTCGATGACGACGACGATTCAGAAACATCTCACCTTCTCTTTGAAAAATACGCCACCTCCCTTTCCCCGCCTCAACTCCAACGCCAACACGAAAAGCTCATCGAAACCATCTTAAAAGAAGAATTCGACTTGATCGACGCGCACCGCTCGCACGTGGAGCAATCCGTCACTCGCGCCTCGGACGCCGCCGAGCTTCTCCGCGTCGTCGACGAACCCGGTTCAGCGGTCGACGAATACGTCTTCCACTTGGCCAACTCGCTCGAGAGACAACGCAAAGAGCTCGATCAGCTCTCCGCTCGAGTGCGGAAGTTTCAATCGCATTTGAGGAAAGAAGACGTGCTCTCGAAATTGAACATCAACAGCACAAGCGGTGCCGCAAACAGACAGGCAGCAGCAGGGAAATGATCAAAGCATCGTCGTGAATACTACTATAATACTACTAATAATGATCACACTCTTTTAGTACATTTTCTTGCTTTTTCTCTTTCCTTCGTGTATTTTTTACTCCTGTCTCTTCACTTTAACGCGCTTCTTGGTCTTCTTCTTCCGAACTTTATACTACTAATAATGGTATTCGAACGCGCTCGTCTGCAAACGCTCTGGCGCACGCACCGCCTCAGAGTCGTTGGGGGTTCTTCTTCTTCTGTAAACGATAAAGATTGTCTTTTCGCGTTGCATCGAATTCTGATCGGCGAACAAGATCTCGACGTGGAAACGCTTCGATTTATCCACGAAGCGAATAAATGTCCGTTTCATCCGGAGACATTACCGATGGCGGTTACAAGAATGGCGAGCGATGAAGACACCGCTATCGTCCAATATTATTTAGAACACGTGTCGAGGAACTTTCTGGAAAGGAACCAAAGAATGGTGAAAAGAGCGGCGATGTATTGTTGTAAGTTTGGGTATGAAAAGACGCTGAGATTGGTCGTGGAAACGGTAAGGCGAAGAGCACCAATGGTGTCGCCGTGGTCGCCGTGGTGCTTGTTTTGGTGCAAACAGGGAGGTTATGGAGATATTTTGAATTTCTGTGTGCAGAATGGGTGTCCAGAAGTACACTTATACGACAACAACGAGTTGTATTCTCAGGGAGTACTTGGACGACCGATTCGTTTGGGCGTCCCGTACTATCGAAAATGCATGCGAGCGGAAAATCGACCGAAGAATTTACCGTACTGTTGTGAACTGCACAGAACGTGTTGCACGTGCGCAGGTTTTGGTCATATCATGAAAACCGTGCGCATTCCTCGAACCGGTGGTTCGTTCCAGGAAAAAAGTATTTGCGACGCCTGTCGCGGTCTCGGCGTCTTCCCCGAGCGAGATCGAGACGGCGATATTTTCTTCGACGCTGTCCTCGCCGCGTAACTTTTTAAGAACGAGATATATGCGAGGTAAAAACTCTTTCAATTTTTTCTACTTCTTAGTATCACAATCGCGCGTTTCTCTCCTCCTCCTTTCTCTCTGTTTCTATCTTTCACTCTCTCTCTCTCTCTCTCTTCTCTCTCAATTCAAAACGATGACTTCGTTCTCCGCGTCCGTCGTCGCCCTCTCTCTCTTCTTTCTTCTTTCCTCCTCTTCGACGGTACCTCGTTTGGATTCGAGGAGCGCGTCGATTGCACCGTCGACGTTGCCGTGCGTTTTCACGAGCGCATCTTTGAGGTTATCCGAGCTGAACCGCGCGTTCAGTTGCATATTCATCGCGAGAAGTTTCTGTCGCATGACCGAAACTTTTCGATCCGCGGTGCGCTCGTCGTAAAAAAAATCTTCTTCTTCGTGCTCGTCTTCTTTCTCGTCGCGGCGAGCGAAACGCCCTCCTTCTCTTCCACGTGCTGCCGTTTGTGCTCTGGCTCTCGCGTACGCGCCGGGTGTCCATCCTCTTTTTTTCACCGTCGCGAAATGTTTCGCTTTCGGCTTCGCCACGATTTTCCCGTCCTTCTTTACGAATGGATTTTCGATAAAAAGTTTCTTCTGCGCTTTTTCCTTCTTCTTCTTCTCCTCGTTCTCTTTCAAAACTTCGTCCAGCGTCTGCACTCGCGTACGTTTATGCGGCGTGTCGTATTCCGGGTGCACTTTGAGGAACTTCTTATCGCTCGTGATGTTTTCTCCTTTGACGAGTAAGATCTCGTCGTCCAAGCCGTTGTTCACGAAAACTTTAATTCGATGTCGGTTTCTCTCTCTGTCGTAGTTGAGCCAAAGCGCTTTGCGACCGTTGTACGCCTCGCCACTTTTCATGCCGACGATGATGACTTCTTCGCCTGTTTTGCGCGTCATCGCGTGTGCCCGTGTTTTACAACGCGCGCGCCCGTCGTGTTTTCAAGATATAAAAATATGAGGAAAAAAACGTCTTTCAGTCAATTGAAAAGACACATGTGCCATTTGTTTCTTGTAGTGTTGTTCGAAATAAAAGTAACGCAAGAACGCAAGAAGAACGCGCGCCATGGCACCTAAACGCAGTCCAACAACAGCAGGATTCGGCCGAGGAAAACGCGCGAAAAACAACCTCGTGTGTATCGTCGGGTTAAAAAATCGTCCGGATCTCAACGGGAGATATGGAACCGTGATCGATCACGACAAGAGTACCGACAGATACACCGTGAAAGTGAGTGGCAAAAAAAACGAAGGAGAAGAATCCGTGCTCGTGAAGAGCGAGAATGTAACGAACGTTGACTCTAAGAGAGCCATTCAAGCGAGGAAGAAAGGGCAGTTCAACACGTTAGAGAAGCTGTTCGCGAAGAAGGCAGGTGGGCAGCAGCCGACGGAAGAAGAAGACGGGGCGGCGAAAACGCATATTTTCACATCTCCCAAAGTCGAGGTGAAGAAAGAGGAGCACGGAAGCACTGACGACGACACCAACGACGACGACGACGAGGGAAACACACGCGAGCAACACCAAAAAACTTCCGCGACAGAGCGAAACAACAACACGGTGATCGACGCGGGAAACGCAGTGTCTCCTCCTTCTTCGTTTCCTCGGTTCCCACCGGACGGTACCGCAGTTCCCGGACCGAGCGCCTCGTGGTATCTCTTTCAGCTCCAAAAAAGAGAGAAAGAGGAAGAGAAAAGAAAGCAAAAGAGGGACCGAAAAAACTAATTTAGGGTTTAAAATTTTCTTTTTTCAAAAGTTTGTGTAAAAAAAAAAACAGACCACGTGGCCTCTTGTGACCGCGCGTTTGCATCTCGCGCAGATTTCTCTCGTGTGGTCGTTTCGAGCCGTTTCTGACCAGAAACTCGGACGTTTTCTGTTGATGCGTGTAATCGTCATTGATATCAGCGCTTCGTATATACACACGCACACACGCACAGACGATACATAACCTTTGTTTGTTCTCGAACGTTCAAAGTTATACACATCGTACCTTTTTTAAACAACTTTTAATAACACTAAACAAAATGTTACGTCACGCCAGCAAACGCGCTTTGCGTCACTCTGCTTTGTCCGGGACGAAGGCCACGTCGATGACGCCGATGATTTCTGCAAACGTCGTCGGGCAACAACACGTTCCTACTGTCGCGCAACCCTCTTCAGCGAACGCGAGACGATCGAAACACGAGGAGGCAAAATCGAGAGACCCGAGATGCCAACACGATTGGACGAAACCGTTCCACGCGAGTCCGTTACCCTTGGACGCGGCGGGTGGGCTTTTGGAGTACTCCGTGGTGTACACGGACCGGTCGATGAACCACATGTCGAAGCCGTTTTGCGACATCATGAAAAATTTGAACGAAAGTTTGAAAGAGGCGTACAACGCGGCGTCGGTAATCATCATGCCAGGGTCCGGGACGTACGGGATGGAAGCGGTGGCGAGACAGTGGTGCACCGGGAAGAAGGCGTTGGTTTTGCGCAACGGGTATTTCTCGTACAGGTGGACCGATATCTTCGAGCAAACGAACATCCCGAGCGAAACTATCGTGATGAGAGGACAACCGGTGGATCCGGAGAACGCGCAGCCGCACTTTGCGCCGGCGCCGATTGAAGAGGTCGTGAAGACGATCATGGCGGAGAAACCGGCGGTGGTTTTTGCGCCGCACGTGGAGACGTCAACCGGTATCATCTTGCCGGACGACTACATCAAGCAAGTCGCGAGCGCGGTGCACGCGCACGGGGGTTTGTTTGTTTTGGATTGCATCGCGAGTGGTCACGTGTGGGTTGACATGAAAGAAACCGGCGTGGACGCTATTTTGTCCGCCCCGCAAAAAGGTTGGACCGGGCCGGCGTGTTCGAGTGTGATTATGCTCGGGGAAAGAGGCACGCACGCGACGAGAAACACGACGAGCACGTCGATGGTCATCAACATGAGAAAGTGGTTGGAAGTCATGGATTCGTACGTCAACGGCGGGTTTGCGTACTACACGACCATGCCGACGGACGCGTTGTCCTTGTTTAACGGAGCCGCGAACGAAACGAAGAAGATTGGTTTTGAGAAAGTCAAACAAATGGCGTGGGATTTAGGCATGGGCACGAGAAAGATGATGGAATCGAAAGGCTTGAAATCCGTCGCCGCGCCTGGTTTCCAAGCGCCCGGTGTGGTCGTCTCTTACACCCCGGAACCGAACATGTTTAACATCTTCAAGGGTAAAGGGATGCAAATCGCCGCGGGCGTGCCGTTTATGATCAACGAGCCCGCCGGTAACTTCACCTTCCGCATCGGTTTGTTCGGTTTGGACAAGGTTGTCAACAAAGACCGAACGATTAGCATCTTGGAAGAAAAGTTGGACGAAATCCTTCCGGAAATCGAGAAAGCTGAAGCCGAGAAGACGGCTTAAATATATTTTATAACGTGTGCGTGTAAATGGCGAAGACAAAGAAGAAGACCAAGAAGAGATTTGAGGAAAAAGAAATAAAGCGAGGAGAGAAGAGAAAAGCGAACCGCGGGAAAGAAAGAAGAGATACTACAGTTGTACAATACATCAGAGAACGAATCAATATCGAAAACAACACATTAAATATATAAATATATATAGAGCAGTTGTATTAAAATTACTATTATAACTACTATACGTACTGAATCCTTCCTCCTTTCGATCCCGTCGGGACCGCGCGTACGAGTCGTTGTCGTCAAAAAGGCACCTCCAATGCTTTGAAGAATAAGTCGTTACAAGAAAAAAACGTCCTCATACACAAAAGAAACATGACCGGCTGCTTGAACTCCTATTATTCGCGAGGTCTGTCGCCGCTCGTGACAAAACACATGCATTCCCCTATTAGGAGCATCATCCGTGGTGGTAGTCATCGCGCACCCGTCGTCGTTGTCCTCGGGGAAATTCAACAACGTCGAGGTGGCGGCTCCTCTTCTTCTTCATCTGGAGGCGGCCGAGGTCAAGGCGGCCGGGGAGACCGACGACGATCTTCTGAGGAGGATTACAAGATAACTTTACGTTCTATACGCAAAAATTCAAAAAGGTTCGACACGGACGAGCAAGTTTCCGAGATGTACGCGCGCTCGGCGTTGTTAAAAAAAGCGCACGAATCTGGCATGCCAGCGGTGCAATTGGCGAGCGGGAAGGCGAACATTTTCATGGACGGGAATCCAATCGTGTACGGAGGTGCGATTGATCGTATGGAGAACGACCCGAAAGATGGACAAGTTGTCGGAGTGTTCGATCATAATCAACGACCGATCGGGTGGGGAACGTTTAATTCGAGCAGCATGTTTCGCGTGCGGATGATGGAGTTGGCGAAGGAGACAGAGTCGCCGATTTTGATTAAGCGGGTGGTGAAGAAGAGGATCGAGGAAGCGAAGATGTTGAGAGATAAAGTTTTAGATCTTAAAAATGGAAAAACGAATGCGTATAGGTTGGTGAATAGCGAAGGCGATCGGCTTTCAGGGATAATTATCGATAAGTACGGGAACGACAACCATTTCGTCGTTTCTTCGTCGGCAGGTTGGGTGGAAGCGCAAAGAGGCGATATCATCGAGGCGTTGAGAGAGGTGATGTTGAAAGAAAACGAAAACATGACGGTTGTGTGGAGAAGAGACGTAGAAATGTACGCTTTAGAAGGTGTCGGGGTGACCGAAAAGGTATCCGTGTACGATAAGAACGGCGACGACGCGTCGGCTTCGTTGCCGAGCGAGATTGAAATCACTGAGAACGGGGTGAAATATTTGGTCAATCTGACCGAAGGGCACAAAACGGGGTTTTACGTCGACCAACGCGACAATCGAGCGTTTATCGGTGAGTTGAGTAAAACGAGTAACGATAACAGTGATTTCAGCGTCTTGGATTGCTGCACGTACACCGGCGGCTTCGCCATCAACGCCGCCGTGGCGGGATGCAAAAACGTCACCGCCGTCGACTCCTCCAAAATAGTCCTCTCCATCGCCGCAAGGAACGCCGAACTGAACAACGTCCAGGATCAAATCAACTTTGTTCCCTCCGACGCCTTCGACTACCTCGACGACTGCATCGCCAACAACCACCAATACGACGTTCTCGTGCTCGATCCTCCCAAGTTCGCGCCTACGGTCAAATCTTTATCCAAATCGCTCTTAAAATACATCGGATTAAACGCTCGCGCCATGCGATGCGTCAAACCAGGCGGTATTTTAATATCCTGCAGTTGCTCCGGAGCAGTCACGCAGCGAAAACTGTTACCATCCATCGTCTTTGAAGCTTCCCAAGCGGCGAACCGAAGGATCGCGAAAGTCCGCGACGGCGGATGCGGCGCCGATCAACCGATCGACCCCATGTTCCCAGAGGGTGAATATTTGAGCGTTTTAGCCGTGCGCGTGATGTAAGGAGTACATTTCCTCTGGCCGTTACATAAAACCACACGATAGTGATGATGATAGAAATTTTGTATTTGTTTTGCGAAAGTGTTGCTGTTTATATACATGCGCTTACTCCTTAAAGGTCGAATAAAAACAACTCCACAAAAAAAAGGTAATCCATCTTTTGCAAAGCATTACGTTTTATTAGTCGTGGGGGGTGTTGTGTGTTTGGCACGATGGGCCTGGACTTGGACTCGTGCATAGAGCGGGTATGTTTTTTCGTTGTGAAACTCTTTACATTCTCTCTTTGCGCGTCTCTGCAAGTAGTATTATTTCCGTTTCATCCATTTCTCTTCTTTAGGTCTCGCCGTCGTCTTGTACTCACGAACCTCTCTCTCTCTCTCTCTCTTTCTTCTGTGAATGAAACGCTAAATGACAAAACATAAAACAGATTAAACGGTGCGAATCTCTGACCGAACCGGAACTCGAACAGCTCTGTTTAAAATGCAAAGACGTGCTCGTGGAAGAGTCGAACGTGCAACCGGTGTCCTCCCCGGTGACGGTCTGTGGGGACATCCACGGGCAATTTCACGACCTGTTGAAGCTGTTCCAAACCGGAGGGGAAGTGCCCGAGACGAACTACGTCTTCATGGGGGACTTCGTCGATAGAGGATATAACAGTTTAGAAGTGTTCACGCTGTTGATGTTGCTCAAGGTGAAATATCCGGCGCACGTGACGCTGTTGCGGGGGAATCACGAGAGTCGACAGATTACGCAAGTGTACGGGTTTTTCGACGAGTGCACGAGGAAGTACGGGAACGCGAACGCGTGGAGGTGGTGCACGGACGTTTTTGATTACTTGACGTTAGCGGCGGTGATTGAAGGGCGCGTTTTGTGCGTCCACGGGGGGTTAAGTCCGGATGTTCGGTCGATTGATCAAATTCGGACCGTGGATCGCGTGTGCGAAATTCCTCACGAAGGCGCGTTTTGCGATTTGATGTGGTCTGACCCCGAGGATATCGAACGGTGGGCGATTTCGCCGAGAGGCGCGGGATGGTTGTTCGGGCGAAAAGTTGTAGAGGAGTTTAACCACGGGAACGGGTTAGAGTTAATCGCGCGCGCGCATCAGCTCGTCCAAGAAGGCTTGAAATACCAGTTCCCGGAGAGGAGTTTAGTCACCGTCTGGTCTGCCCCGAACTACTGTTATCGGTGCGGCAACGTAGCCTCGATGTTAAGTTTTGATAGCGAAATGGATAGGTCGGTGAAATATTTCACGGAAACGAGCGAGAATGCAAACATGTCCGCGCCGAGAAACATAGCCGCCGGGTATTTCTTATAATAAGAGAGAGAGCGAAGGAGTTTAGAATATAAAAGTAGCGAGATAGCAGAGAACATTATGGGTATAGCACAGCAGAATGACCGAAACCAGCGCGTATATTGTAATATAGATATAATTATATACTACGTATGTACTAGGTATTCGTTTCTCTCTTTCTCTATTCTATTCCGCCGCCGGCTCTCTATTATTATAAATACGCGTGTTAATACATCAAGTGTGTGTTTTGCTGCTGCGTTTTCGGCGGCGGCACATTCTTTTGCAGCAGCAGCAGCACATCTCTTTCGTCTCTCTCTCACCAAAATTAATTCTTCTTGTTCATTTTCAAGCTCATCTTCGCTCGCAATCGTTTCAGCTCTTTCTTCTTTCCTTTCACTTCCAAAGGCGTCTTCGCGTCCGTCCAATTCGAAAGCTCTTCTTTTTCCAACTTCGCGATCGACGCGTTCAATTGTTCCCGTTTTTTATAATCCATATTCCGGTCGTGCGGATTGATTCTCTTCGCGGGCGTTCGCGATTTCGAGCGGTGCGTTTTACCCAATATTCCGAGCGTGCCTCGGTTGCCGCGTTTAATCACCGGTTGGCGTTTGATTTTGCCCGCCATTTTGGATGTGTGTTTGTTGTGAGGAGGAAAGGTGTGTGATGAGGAAACTCGCATCAAAGAGTCGGACGATGATTCGTGTACATTTTTTTTTGCATTTTGATTACACCCCATTATTACAGTCTCTTCTTGAGTAGCACTAGTTTTACAGTTTTTGTTGTGCGTGTTCTGGGGTACTTTACAGTTCTCGATGTTTAAGATATTTGCGTTCCGCTCCGCCCGCGGATTCTTTGATGATAGCGTACAAGATTCCGGATTCTTAAGCAAACGCTCGCGACCGAAGGTGGTTCCACGCTTCTCTTCTCGCGCTCACGCGTGCGCCTCGGTGTTTCTGTACACCTCGTACGCCTCGCCGTCTTCAAAGATGATCAGCTGTCCCGGTTGTACCTTCGTCTTCTGTTTTCGTTGCACTTTCCTCGTCTGTCCTTTCGTGGACAACAGAAACGAGCCGTGCACGGCGGAAACTTCCAACTCTCGGTCATCCTTCCCGGAAACAGAGAACTGGATCGCGTTCTTATCCACTTGAAGGACACCTCCGGACGATTTTACCAGACGGTTCACGTCGATGGCTTCGATCGGACAGTGGCGTGGTGCGGACGACACGCGGTCCAGCCCGTGGTCGCCCGTTCGTGATTTTTCGCAATCCGGGGCATCCAACACCCACTTTTTATTTGTGATATTTTATCGAATGTTGTATTCGTCGAGGATGAGAAGGATGTGAGGAGAACACGCAAAAAAGGTGAGTAGTCGCGAGGAAAAGAGCGCAGAGTGTTTAAGAGTAAGAGTATAAGAGTAGTACAGAGGAGCACTTCCGCGCTTCTCGATACTCGTTAAAGATGTGAGAAAAAAATATCTAACAACAGAAAAGAATTGGAAAGAAGATCTCTCGTTTACCTTGGTCACGTTCGTGACCACCAAACTTCTTCTCCCGTTTTGCTCGGTGCGGTGAGCGACCGCCGAGATGCTCGTTGCAAAACGTGTCGTCGTCGTCGTAAACATTATTTTATCTTTCGCAGTAAAAGTGTGTCGTTGTTCCTCCTGATGTGGTATTCAATACTATGAAGAGAATTCAGAGCAAAAAGGGAGAAAAGAAAAGAAAAAATGCTGAGCTGGCAAGAATTTAATTGACTAAATAATTGAGAGTCGCAAAAAGCTTGCTTCAGATATAAAGAACACGAGAAAGGATGACGATGCTGTCGAGAACTCCGGTGGTCGTTTCTTCGCCCTCTTCTTCTTCGTCGAAGAAGAAGAGGCGCGAACGACTTTGTCGCGCGAAGGCGACGTCATCAAAACCGAATGAATCGTCGACCACAAAAACGCCAGTTCCCGCGACAAAGAAAACGGATGTGATGATGATGATGTCAGGGAAAACGCAGCGACGGAGAGACGTGTTCGCCGTGGGGGTTCTTTTCCTCTCTCTGGGTGCTTCTTCTTCGAAGGAAAGCGCGTTTGCCTACGGCACGGGAGGATGGAAAGATTGCGAACCGATCTGCGACTCCTTGAAAGGCGGCTTCGCCGCGCAGCAAAAGTTGCAAGAGGAGATGATGCGACAGTCGATGGGTGGTGACGACACCGGTGCTGAAGCGAAAGAGGAAAGCAAAGGCAAAAAAGCCGCGGTATCGGAGAGGGAAAAGAGGAAGAAGAACTTGAGATAGATGGAGAGAGAGAGAGAGAGTTTGGTGTCGTTATGAATGCGAATAGTATAACACCCAGATTCGTTCGTTTGTTTGCGCCGCGCTCGCGGTAGTAGTATTAAGTTATTATTATTCCTTTAGCGTATTCAATCCGCTCGTTCCGAGTAACTCCAACTTCTCGAACGCGTTTTTGAAATCCGCGAAGAACTTTTTCTGATCTTTCGCGTACACGTCCACGTATTTTTTAAAGTTTTCGTCTTCCAATAAGACGATATCGGACGGTAACATCATGAGCTGCCCGCTCGGATCTTCGTATTGGAATTTTTTCGTCTTTGTATTCTCGGTCCATTTGAGGCCTTTCAATAAGCCGTAATAGGAGTTATTGAACAACAAAGGCGTGGAGGACCACGGGCCGACGTAACCACTGGCATCGGCGTGACACCTTCCCAAGGCGTGCGCACCAGATAACGCGACAATCTCCTGGTCGTCGAATCCCATTCGATAAAAGACGTCTCTCAAACCTTGCGTCGTTTTTGGTCCGGCGTGATCGCCTTTATCCGCATCAGGTAAGCGCCCATTCGGAGTCACTTTCGACGGGTCCATCTCGTCCACTCTTCCGTATTTAAACTCCATGGTTGGCCCGCCCATTTCTTCGATGGCGACTTTCCCCGCGTACGCGTACATATCCGCGTACGAAATTTTTGGATTTCGCTCCTTGATCGGTTCCAAAGCCGCCACCATCTTGTCCAACCCGGCGTTGCCGCCGTGCGCGAGTTCTTCCTTAAACCGAATAGTTCCACCAGATGAACCCCCGGTTTGTGTCATTTTATCGTACGTACCTGATGAATGCCACGCTAATCGTACCAAAGTCGGCCCTAAGTTTGCGTCTTTTTCCATCAAAGCTTTCACGTCTTTTCTCAATTGTTTAAAATCTTTTTCCGAGTCAGCCGCCTTGTTGAGAGAGGATTCCCCGTTGGATGCTCGAGCAAACGGCGGGGCGGATCCTTGCACGACTGTACTCATCCCTACCATACCCACGATGCCTACGAGTGCTCGAAACACGTCTCTTTTCGTTAACGAGAGGTGAATGAGGTCTTCGTCTGATTTGAGGACGCAGTATTCAATCATGTCTTCTTCTTCTTCCTCGATTGGATTAGGAGTCGAATTCATTATTAATAATTTATTACCCTCATCGTCCGATGAGAATGATTTTGATCGAAAAGTGCCGATTGATTTTTTCTGCTTTTGTTGTTGTTCCTTCTTAAAGGAAGAAAAACCACCACCACGAGCGACGCATCTGTTGCTGTGCGTATGAGTATCACTACCACCCGACGTCAACGAAGAAGAGCGGCGGATTTTGCTCGTCGTCGGCATCATCTTAATCATCATCATATGTAAGAATAAGGGTAATGATACGAAAAAGCGTCGTTTGAAATAAAGCACTTTTTAGATATTTTTTTTATTTTTGGCGGTAATTTTTTCAAATCTTTTTTTCAGCCTCACTAAAAGAGAGTGTTTTATGTTGCGCTTAATATTACGCGAGTTCAAGAACAGAGTAATAATATTACAAAGGAGCAAAGAGTATAGTAGCTTTTTTCAAAGTGTGCGAGAAGATTTCACTAAAAAAAGTTTACTCGTCCCAGTCTTCTATGACGGTTCCGACGCCGGCGTCGACGTCGCCGAACTTTTCGGGCGCTTTTGAACCGCCTAAAAGCTTCGCGACGAAACCTTTTTTCTCTTTTTTCACCTCGACCGGAGCGCAGACGCCGTCGTTATTAAAGACGACTTCGGGAGTTGATTTACACTGCCCATCGCACGTGCAACTCAAGAAGCCGTTTTCTTTGATCATTTCGTGGAACGGGTCGTTTTTACGCACCGCGAGCATGGCTAACGTTCTCGTTTTCGATTTGGTTTGCTTAAAAATTTCTTCCAACGCCGGCGAGTAGGTGTAGTCGTCGATTAATAAGAACGAGGGTTTGACCGCGGTGAACAAACCAGCGCCGAGAGAATCCGAAATGTCTTCGTTTTGGTTCGCGTTAAACTCCGCGTCGACTTTCTCTTCGTCGATGGTGTTCGCTTTGATCGCGTTACTGCCGCCGTTACCCGCGCCGGCGACGTAGACCAGAAATTCCGGGAACTCTCTCGAAAACGCGGCGGCTTTGTCGAACGAGGTCGCGGTGAACGAAACCGCTTTCACGAACGCCGAGTTCATGGCGTCTCGCAGTTTCGGTCGCAAATCTTTGAAAAACACGTCGCCGTCAAACGCAAAGACGGTTGGAATTTCCACGTTTTCGCCGTGGTACAAGTTGCTCACGCTCAACGCGTATTGTAAACTGACCGCCGGTTCAATGGTGTGTTTCCCGAACGCCGAGCGACGCTTGACGAATAAGTCGTTCGCGGATTTAATATTACCGGCTTTTTCACCCCAAACGTGCGCGTTGACTAAAGCGGCGACGACGTTGTCTTCTCTCGATAGGTGTAAATTTTGATCCTTTTGCGCCCAGTTTTGTTCCAAAGCGGTGAATACATTCGAATTGCCTTCCCAGACTCGAACGACGCCGGATAAATGCGCCGCGTTCATTAACCGTTTCGCGACGTGCGCGAATGGACCTAAACTCGCGCCTAAAAACGTCGCCGAAAAATACGGCGCGTATTTCGATTGCCCGGTCGTTTCGTTCATCCAGTTTGGCGATTTCGGACCTCGGTATTCGAACTCGATAAACGGCGGCTGCGGCGGCGGCGGCGGAGATGTGTTGATTTTTTCCACGTGCTCTTTCTTTCTCTTCTTCTCGCGATCTTTGAACGATTTCTTCTTCGCGTCGGACTCTTTTTGTTTCTTAACGTCTTCCAAGTGTTTCTTGGATAAGAGCATGCGCCGGTTCAACGAGGATTCTCCTCCTATAAATTCGCCGCCGCCGTTCACGCCGGATTCAATTTCACCGTCTTCAGAGGACATCTGCACGGGGTCCGTTAACTCTCTCGACTTCAACTTTTCCGTCGGCTCTAACAACCCCGGCCGTCGTAACCTTTCCTTACCAATCGCCGCCCGTCGCGCTCGAATGCCGATTTCGCTATTACTCAACGCCTGGAAATACGTCGCCAATAAAACCTCCGGTAACGTTCTCATGCTCATCGATTGGCCTTTCACTTTACGTTCGAACGGATTCACCGTTTCCACAGTCGCGGAATCGAATTTGCAGTAATTCTTACTGAAAAAATCAATCTGCGCGTCCTTCAACAAGTTTTGCCTGCACGACGTGGAAAGATGATGCGACAACGGCGGCGGCGACGGTTGACTCGGCGGCGGTGGCGGTGGCGAAGGCGCATCTGGTATCTCGTAATTCGATCGTTCTCTCACTAAACTCGCCTCGGCCGCGGTTAATCGCGCCTGTAAAAACAGGTCGTCGCCGTCGTCTACACTCGAGTCGCCTCCTTCTTCGTTTAAAGCCGCCGCGCTACTCTCGTCCTCGCTCTTCGTATCTTCTTCTTCTACTCCACCACCACCAAAGTGCGCCTTCGGATTAAACGGCTTTTCGTTGGCGTTTTCAAACACATTCTCCCCAATAACGCCACGCCTCTCAGACACGCGCGAACTTTCTTCACCAGAAGGACGACTATTCGCCACCATCGCCGCGAGCGCGTACTCCTCTCTCAAATTTTCCTCGTACTTCTCCTTATTCGCCTTTTCAAAATCGTACGCCGTGTACGCCCGAAACGCCTCTCTCGCGCGTCTCGCGTGGTCTTTAACTTTCACTTTCGCTTTATTTCTTCCGTTTTGTATAGTTCGGTGAATATATACGTCTTTCGGTGCGAAGCGTTCGATGAGGAAGATGGACGCGAACGCTATCGCTATCAAGACCAAAAGGAACCGGCAGATTGAAAATTCGTGCTGACTTGTGTACGAAGAATAAAACTTCTTCTTCTTCTTGTGCTGGTACGCGCGAGCGACGTTTGTTGATTTCGAAGAGAACGACGAGAGATTTTGTCCTTTTCTCTTCTGGTTGTTGTTGTTCCCTCTTCCGTCGTCGTCTGAATCGTCGTCGCTTCTTTGATAATCATTTTCATCTTCGTCGTCGGAATCAATCGTAAACGTCTTTGAATGTTGTCTCTGTGATTGTCCTCGATGATTATGCTTCGTTTGTTTCCCGCTCCATAACTTGGCCAAACCGACGCCTTTAGCATTAGGAGGCATTTTGAACGCGAAAACAAGTCGTCGCGATGGCGCGTCTTTATCCAGAGTGTGTTGTTTAATACTCTACTACTACTACTAATGACGATATCTTCTTTCCACGGAGTGGATTCTCCACTTTTCGCGCATCACAGAGAGAGTAAGTAGTTGATATAAAGTCTCCTCTTTATCGGGGTTCAAACGCTCCTCTCGAGCAGCCGGAAGAAGAAGAAGAAGAAGAAGAAGAAGAAGAAGAAGAAGAAGAGAGAGACGTTTGCGGAAGAGCGAGAGCGCGCGAGGCGGGCGAGTCGAGAAGAGGTGCTCTTTTGCGCGCGTCAGAAGCAGCTTTGTCGTCATCAATCAAAATCTAAATTGGAGATGCAATGACGCCTACGTCTCATGCAGCGCAAGGGGAGAATACTAAGAAACGCGCGGCGACGATAATCTGCACGCTTTTACTTTTGAGCGCTTTGCTGGCACTCTCGTCCGTCGTTCTCGTCGCGGAGAGAAGGAATTATTATAATACTCTCGAGAAGGGTAGTGGTCGTAAAAGTGCGTTTCGATTCCTCGATTCCATGAAGGGAAAGAAGAAGGAGAGTGTGAAGAAAAGGTTCGTCGACGTCGTCGAAGACGATCAGATGGGCGATTTGATCGTCGTGAAAGAAGACAACCAAGAAGAGGAAGGGTTGTAGTAAAGAGCTCAGAAGAAGTAGTCGTATAGTAGCGCTGTATTGTTATTAGTAGTAGTATTAGTATTCACCCGACGACGAATAAGGAGAAACCGGCGCACGGAGCGAGTCTTCTCGCGTGCGTTTTGTTGTCCTCGATACTATCGTCCTCGATATCGTCCTCGATATCATCGTCTACTTTCGAAGATGAAGGCACAAAGTGTACCTTGAAATTGTCCACGCGAAACGCGCCCGGTTTGAACACCAATAACGAGGCGTCAAAGGTAACCGACGCGCCCGGAGGAACGCGTCTGATGGTTTTCCGAGTTTCGCGGATCCATACGAAAGGCGAGAGTGTACCCTTTTCGCGAAGGAGTACCTTTTTCAGGTGCTGCTGCTGACTGGTGCTATTATTATCACCGTCTTGTTCTTTGTTGATGTCGAGTCGCGTCAACGACGAGGCGATATCAGTCGCGGTCGTCCACGCGTTCCTCGCCGAGTTGTTTTCTTCGTCTTCGTTCATATCGGTGGCGTCGAACGTCACGTCCACGCGTTCACGGCTTCCGTTGAAACACGTGATTGTTACCGGGACAATTTTGGTCTTTTGAGGCGAAGGAAGCGAAACCACGCCGTTTGGAAATGTTTTCGCATCCGAGATCTTCGCCACGGCTGAAACGCTGGTTTGCGAATAAAACTCGAAATTTGTAGCAACAGCGTTTTCATCCTCGTCCATCTCCGCCGGTGAATCGTTTGAATTTTTCCAGATATCGGTTGCGAAACATCGAGAAGAGCCGTTGAAAGCTCCATCTCCAACACCTGCCGAGTGCGTTTTCCATTGCAAGCTGACGCACATCTTCCGCGAAGTTGGAGCGCACAGCGTTCTCGAGATGGATTTGTATTCTTCGCTTTTATCCTCCTCACCGTCGAGGATAAGATCCTTTTTATCGTTACCGTTACTATCGCCGTTCGTATTTATATCACCGCGAGACAACTTGAACGTCACGTCGATCGTTTTCCCGGGATTTAAAAGTTTTCCATCGCCTCGAAAACACGCGTTCGAGAATAGTTTCGTCGTTTTCAAAAATTCAACCGCCGGATCCTCCGTCTCCCGAGGAGAAAGACTCGTCGTCGTCGTCTTTCTCCTGGCGGCGAAAATCGAGGTCAGTTCGAACGTTTGCGTGCTCGAACAGTTGATTGCTCTCAACGTACAAATCGATTCGTTCACAGATGAAGGAGATGGGACGACTTTCATCGTTAACATAATCGATCGCTTCGTCACGTACCGCTTCGAAAGCTTCGCCAACCGATACCTCAAAAGTTTAGGCGCCGGCGGTTCTGGTTGATAACACACCAGGGCGCGCGATTCCTGCGTCGTCGCGTTGCCCGAGTTCATCATCCGAGCGTTGTTACTATTTTCACTGTCGTTGTTATCGTCGTTGTCGTCGTCGTCGTCGAAGTATGGATCATTCGCACCTTCCGACGATAACAGCGCACTATCCAAAGCTTCAAAATCTTTCGGCGATAGACGAGCCGGGTGGAACCAACACGATATACAAACGTGTTCTTTCGGTTGAATCGAATCACTGACAGCGAATACGTTCCCGTATTGTTTACTGTTATTACTTACAACGCGGTGCATATCATTCTCGCACGGTGTAAACGCATTGGAAGGTAAACGGATGCGGACGTGTCGCGCAGTCGCGTCGCTCACGTTTCGAATGATCACGTTGACTTTTGAGATGGACCCATCGAGCGCCACAGCTGATGAGGCGTTCGCTAAACTCCCCTCGCTGCTCTCAAAGGACGCCTCAAGTCTCGGCACGGTATCGACAATATCAAAAACTAACCGCGATTCCTCCGGGATATCTCGCACCCAAATCTTACGAACCTTGGTCGCTTTCTCCTTTGCCGTGTCCCGCCTGGACAACGGCGCTTTAATGTCAAACGTAGCTTTGCCGAGCGCCGTATTTTCTAAAGTCCACTTTACGCCAACGACACGTAAAACGCCCGGCTTCTTCGGCGTCACGCGTAAAGTTATTTCACTTTTTTCGTTTGGTTGCAGTTCGAGCAGAGCGATGGTTTCACACGCGACTGCGTCGTTTGTCACATCTTTTATATCCGATTGGTCCGAAAATTCCCACTCCAAAGAAACGTTGTGCAAAGTAATCGGTATTCTCAAAGGATTCGAGAGCTTCGCCGTGACGAAAACGACTTCATCTTTCGCGGTTACTGAACGCTGTTCCTTTGATGCTTTACTGCTACCACCATCGAGCCAATTGCTGGAAGCGTTATTCGCACCGCCTTGTAAGTTTGGAACGACGCCAGATTTTTCCTCGATAGATTTCCAAGACACGTCGCCAAACGCAATCTTTGATCGCGCCGTATGTTTGAGAAAACCGGGACTCGCGCCGTTCGACATCTGTCGTTCGAGTCCCGGAGAAGACAACGATGCGTTTTGGTCCGTCGGTGTTGTTGGTAACGTCATCGGTGTCGCCCTCGTCTTATCAATCACCCCAGAGTTCTGATCTTCATCGTTGACGAATGAGACGAAAACGGTGCTCACGTCCACCTCCGGCAATGGCGCCGAAACGACATCACATGATATATGAGAAGATTTGTCTCCGTTCAAATAACTCGACACGACGTGTAAATATTCTCTCAAATACGTTCTCTGTGTAGTTTCCGTTCGACTGGCGTGTATGCGATCGTTGCTACCAAACTCGTTCTTCCGACCGTCGCTACTCCCGAGTAATCGTTGAAAATATCGAACCGCGTCTGCGTTGTTCCCATCGTGCGCGGCTAATCGAGCGAGCGAAAACAAGCAGTGCTCTCGACACTTGTGCCAGGTATTTTCATATCCTAAGGATGCTAAAGATAAAGCGTAACACCTCGCCGCCGCGCGTCGCGCGTTTACGCGCGCGTATCCGTGACCAGCCAACGCGGCATGAAACGCGTGTTTCCTCATCCAAGGTTGCGATTTTGGAACTTTCCTCGTCAGCGTTCTCGAAGCGTCAATCTCTAAGAAATTTCTCGAGGCACGCTCGAGCAACAGCGCGGATTGCAAATCGTCGATACCGCCAAAGTTTGCGGCTTCTTTAGCGAACGTTGTCGCCGCTTCACGAAATTTACCACTCGCGATGAGCGAAACCGCCCTGCGAATAGAACACAAAACCATCATTTCGTCTATGTAATTGAACGAATCTACATCCAACGAAGCTGGGGTGATTCCTCCCGCTGCTGCGGTGAGATATTCGTCTCTTTGTTTTTTGACTTTCGCGTAACACGAAAGCGCGTACTCAAACGCCGCGTCCGCTTCTTTACGCATCGCTTCGTCGTTTCCTCCAGAGCCTAAATTACTACCGCTACCGCTACTCTTCATCGGACTCGCCAAAGTCCCGCTACTATTACTATTCTTTCTAATATCGTCCGCCTTTATAGTCAAAGCGATTCCAGACGCTTCGTAAGCCAAAGCGCAACTCTTCCAGTTCTTCTCCGCTTTATAATCCGACCCAACAAGTTTATAACTCGCGATCGCGTTATCGATGTCGCCTAAAAATAAGCTTAAATCTGCGGCTTTTCGAATTTGTGATTCTTGCGACGAGTACACGTCTTGCTTAGAGACCGTATACGAAGTAGTGCTCGGACCAACGGCTGAGAGATTGGTATCGCTGCCTTCTCGAGAGTGCGAAGGCGAGGAATTCGCTAACGGAGGAATCGGTACCGCGGTCGTACCGCTCCCGCTGCTACTCGTCCCGACCACGTTCCTCCCCCAAAACGATTTGAATTGGTTCTTAAATCCTTTCCTGGTGTTGAAGATCATAGCGTTTAATCCGTACAACAATCGTTCCATGTGCGGTGCGATGACTCTTTCCGTCAACCTCCTCATGAAAGCATTCAACACAATTTTTTCAAATTCGCTGTCGCTAAAATTTATCGTCAATGCGCTCACTTTTTGCTCTGAAAATTTCCGTTTAACGTCCATAAGCGCTCGCTCGTGCGTCTCGTTTCTCGCTCTGAATATTTCAACCTCGTTGTCATCCATGGGTTGCAATTTGCTCGTGTTTCCTTCTCCACCTCCTTCCTTCGCGTCTTGCAAAACCACAAAGTGCCGAACGACGTCCACGTCCGCTCTTTGCTTGACAAAACACGGTGCGTTTTGCATCGTCTCGCGCAACATCAACTCCAACTGATTTTGCGGTTCAGGCTCGCTTGCCGAGCAGACGCATATAACCGCGACTGGATAATCGCTCGGGTTTAAATTATGATATCGAATCGAATCTTGCAAACCGTCGTAATGGTTCTCAAACGCCTTTCTCGAGTGTAACACGGCGTCTTCGTTACGCTCTTCTCGAAAAACAACGTCCAACAACGTTTCGTCGCGCTCGATCGATGCCAAATCGAACGTACCGTGCGAACTCTCCTTACCACTACTCTCCAGCTCCCTTAACGTCCTTTTTCTCACTTGGTTCATTTGCTCGCACACCTCTTCTTTCCTCTTCACCTTCCCTTCGTTAAAGCCAATCACGTTCAATCGCGCGCTGGACAAATAGTGCGACACTTGACCGTCGTTTTGATTGTTTCGAATCGGAACGTTTCTTAAATTATCGACGACGTGCCCATCTCGTAAGGATGCTTTCAAACGGTCCTGGAACGAACCGTTACCACCAGAACACACGCTCTCTCGCACGGTTGGAGAAGATGCGACGATAATCGTCGCGTTTTGATCGAAGAATAGTCTTCTGTTTACTTCCATTCTTCCTCTTCTGAATTTCCCCACAACGACCTTCTTACAGTTCTTCAACCAAAAGCTTTCAGAAGATGCGTTCACCACACACACGCGCACTCGCACTCTCTCTCAGTGCGCGATCAACAACTCTTTTTTCGATTCCTCCTCTCTGACCGCGAATGCGCGTGCGTCGACTTTGATTTGTTTTTTCTCTCTCTCGTGCGGTAAATTTTGGAGTAAATGCGAGAGACTTTGATGCAAAGTTGATGAAAGTTACATTAAACGCAGAGGACGATACGCGCGCATACATACTACTACTACTCTTCTTCATTTTCTACTACTGCTACACAGGCTATACATCTTTACTACTACTACTACTTCAAATTGAACCTTTTCCAGACGGCTTTGATGTCCCCGCCGCTTTCGTCTACGCCGGCGTGATGGCTTTCTAAATCCGTTTGCGAGCTCAACGGCGCGTCGAAGAATTCATCGTTTTCGTTGCCGTTATTACCAATGCGATTGTTTCGCTTGGCGCTTTCGGTGAGGCGTCCGGTGCGGGTGCCAAAGTCACCTTCCGTGACGGGCGGCGCGTCTGTGGTCGGTAAGGTTTGTTCGCGGAGCGTGCGAGGCTGGGCGTTCGAGTAGGGGTTGTGACCGCCAGCACTACTGCCACCGAAACCTAACATACGGAACGGCGCGCTTATGACTGATCCAACGAGGCCACCAATAAGACCTCTTTCCGCGGTGTTGTGGCTGTTGTTGTTGTTATTATTACTACCCATTTTTTCTCGATGAAGTATCGCTCTTTCTTCGCTGCTCAAGTTTCTCAAATCGCCCATTTCTATGGCGCGCTCGCGCGGCGATTTATTGTCCGGGACGTCGTCGTCGTCAAAAGCATTTTCGGTGTCGGAAAAGACGTCGTCGTCTTCGTCCTCGAATTCATCGGTTTCATTCCGTAATTTCATCCACTTCGAAAACTGTCTGTATCGTTTAAACTTCCAAAAATACATTCGCGCTAATCCAACCGCCGCGAAGAAGAGCGCGCCGACGATGATAAAGCCACCAATCATGACTTTGAACATGATTTGCTCTCTCGCTTCTTTAGCTCGGTCTCTGTCGAACCCAGTTCCGGGCGTTCCCGGTGATTCAGGCGCTCTCGGAGCCGGTGGTGGAGGGGGATGTCGCGTAGCGCCCGTCGCCATGTCGAAATCCATCGCCTCGCGCAAACCGTCGCAATCCACTTTCGGTGAGATTTTCACCGTTTGCTGCGCGCTTTCGTCGTCGAATTCAAAGAGCGTGTTCCGAGCGAATATGCCACCAATTATAGAACCTTGTTGTCCATTATCGAACACTCCGACACAAAACGCGTTCGGTTCGTTCGGGTGCACGAACAAATAATTCTCCGGGAGAAACTGGATGGGAAGTTCCTCCTCGTTCACGCCTATAAAAGTGAGATTGAACGTCGGGAACAAATAGTTCACGTTAGATTCCGATAACTGTTGATTTTCGTTCAAGCTCCTCCAACACACGTCGTTCGGGTAGTTTGGATCGCCACCACTAACTCGGAAAAAGTTCGCGCCGTGATCGTTGACCACTTTATCTTCAATCTCCGATATGAACGGTATGAAGACGTCTTCGTGTAAATACGTGTACGTTGTTCCGGAATCGAGAACGGTCCCGTACCCGGCTCGAAACGCTTCCATTAACTCCGCTCCGCTTGGTTTTTTGAGCTCTGTATTTCTGACAAACATCCGGTGCACCTCTACGTTATAATATTGCGATTTCGACCCTTTGACTAACTTTACCGTACTCGTGTGCGTTTTTCGAGTCACAAAGTTCGCGTAGTGCTGTTCCGGCAACTTACCTAAACTCAAAACGCCTCCGCCTTCGAACGATCCTAAACACAAACCGAACGTTCCATCGTAGGAACCCGGCGGATACGCCTTCTTCTTCAACTGTCGGTGTAACCCAGCCTCGGCTCTGCCTAAAGCAATCATCCCGTTCGCCTTTTGCGTCTTCAACATGTTCGTCTCGAGCGAGTTACATCCAAAATGTATCCTCGGCGTCCCTAAACTCCCTCCGACGTCGATGACATCACTCACCACGTGCCCACCGACTTGCGAATCCTCCGAAAACTTCTCGTCGTATTCACACAAACCGCTCGCTCGACAGGCGCCAAAAATACATCCGGAACCGCACGGCACGCGTTCGTACGAGCTCGATTTCGCCGCGTCGTACGGCGCGTTCGATCCGTGCTGACCGCACGAAGCGCACGGGTAACACGTCACGAACGTATACGTCGACCCCGTATCTACGATGACTTCAAATTGATGCCCAGGTGTGCCAATCAATACCGTGGCGTAAAAATACCCCGTATCTCTCGCTTTCCCGTTCAGTTCTAATCCAGCGGAGGAACTTTGTTTTAAAGCTCTTCTTCTTCGTCGTCTTCTCTTCTTCTGAAAGACTGCCAAATCATCATCATCGTCCTCCTCGTGCCCTTCGTTCTCACGATCACCATTTCCTTCCTCCTTTTCCTTTCTAAACTCCACATCAATCTTCCTGTGCTTCAAGGAAAAATGTCGCACGTGCTGCCCGTTCGTACGAAAGGTCGACGAAACGTCTTCTCTTCGCGCGTCGTCTCCGCGCGCACCCAAAAATCCGCCCCGTCTCTCGAGCAGCGCGACGAGTGCAACCAATACCAAGCAAAGGAGGAGACTCTGAGAAAGCGGCGGTTTTTGTCTTCGTCGTCGTCTCGTTTTCTGGTGCGAAACACTCGTCGTCGTCATATCTCCCAAGAGTCCTCAAAGTCGGGGAAAAAAGAAGTGAAGCCTTGAAAGTCGTTACACAAAGTCAAAAGAACATGTCGCGGAGAAGACTGTTGCTCGCGCCTCCTCTTTTCGCACCGCGGAAGAGAGGAAGCGAGAGAAAGGTCTTCCCTCAGCAGCGCGTCGTCGTCGAGTGTTCTTCTTCTTCGACGTGTTCGAGAGGCATTCGAACGTTTGGAGGAGGAGAAGGAGGAGGCACGAAGGATGATTCTTCGACGCGTTGGAAACCATTCGCATCAAACGCATCGTCATCATTAA